>JGI24159J19872_10003980_pt1 | contig 18717 bp, 8 predicted proteins | sample Ectturendosymbi4_FD_19872 | JGI IMG/M metagenome (IMG submission 19872) | reverse complement strand
AAAATAAGCGGTGTTGTAAGCAAAATTTATGGTGCGATTTTTACACCATACTGTAACTTCAAGAGCTTCGAACTGCTGTCTTGATGGTAGTGGTGAAATGCAATATTTTCGCATATTAAGCATATTTCGAGTCNTGTGTTCAGCCCACTATGGTATAAATAAGAACAAGAATGTTAGGTTACTGTGTCTGGAACCATTATNCGCTTCGCCAAGCAATGTTTACTAATAATCATAGGCATATTGAGACAGGTTTTCGTCTCGTCTCGATATAAATGGAAAAAGACATTGTTGAACTTTGTGCAAAACCACAAAAGCGCCACAAAAGCAGCAAACTGACGTATAGTCAAAGGTTTTAGTATTGGCCCCCCACAATTTTGGTTGGCCCCAGTTTGGCCCCCCCACTTTTTGAACGCTAGAATCGCCACTGATAGTAGGAGTGCGCCATGCTAAAATCTCGTGCATTTTTCCCATCTCATATACGTGTTTGACATTTTTCTCGAAGTTACCTTGAAAAACACTGTGGTCACTACATCTGTCACCCTGAACACTAACTTAAATTAACGATACTGGCGTACGTATCTCAAACGGAAGTTCTGGGTGGAAGTAGCCCGTATCACTGAAAAAATGGTGGAAATCGAGCCAAGCAGAACAGTGTTTTTCAATTTTTAGCGCAAAAGTTTTGTTTGAAGGAAACTATTAAATTAGGGTAGACGATATGGAATTGTGACAATTGAAAAGTGGAATTTTCGTATGAAATGGAGATGACACATCAAAAGTTGTGGGGAAGAACCGTTTCACACGATATGATGGTTCCGAAGAAATATATGACCTCCCTTCTTTCTTCGATGTTCGCTTTATTTTGAGGGAAAATTTATACAAATGCAGAAAATATGTCACTGACGAGACAATTCACTCAGTTCATACCTACTATGCATGAAACACCTTGTTCACAGACAGATATCAGAAATCAGCGAGGTACCAAAAATTTCCGGTTAAAAGGGGTGCGGCTCGTATGGAGAAAGCCTTATACCGTGAGGCTATTGGCTCGTGTGATTTTTTATTTGCTTGTTCTCCGGGTGGATGCATGTTACTGGTAGAATAAAATGACGCACGGTATTTTTTGCGTGTTCTGGGACAACTGCACTTTGCAATTAATCAACGTTCGCCACGCTTTCAACGCAAACTAAAGTGGACAAAAAATGTAAAAGATTTCCAGCACCCAACTACCACTGTATTTAAATGGCCACAGTCAGAAACACTACGCTTTTAATAAGATGTTGGACCTGATTAGTTAGTGTTCTTGAAAACTTTAGTATTTTTTGGTTACGTTCCCGTATTATTTTATGTAGACAACCGATTTCTCAAGCAGATTTAGGAAACTGCGTCTACAACATCCCAAACTATATTCAAGAAACGTCATAAAGTTTTTACTACTTTTTAGCATTCCTACTCGTAGTAAAAGTAGTAGTTATTTGGTACCATTTTGGTGGAAACCCAGCCATTTGCTTGAAAATACTGCCAGTTTTTTAACCTTATCTTATTTTGCCATGTGACATGTTGAACAAAAACCACATGAAGGAAAGATGCTGATGTTCATTTGTGCTGCGGCGACTGTTCCAATAAAAAAGTTAAGTCGTTTGTAAACGCAAATTTTACATTATGCTGCAATTTTGTTTACATCTGACTATGAGGTAGAGACCTATTTTTGAAGTGTTTAGAACATGGGTTGGTTTTAACTGACCTACTGCGGCAAATTCTTAATATCTTTATCGCAATAGAACGTGATTTGGTGTCTTCTGCGACATCTGTCATTGCTAACCTCATGCCTATCTATTCTAATGTTTAAGTGTTGTGCTATATTTTAGTGTCTATTGTGGGCATCAAATATACAAATACATTTATTTCAAACACTATAACTGACTAAGCTCCAAAAATGTTCTGCCACTTCCTCAAGAGCAGTAAAGCAGTTAGAGCGGTATAATTGAGCTGAAAGTCAATGGTACTGACTGAGTAGGAATGCACTGAAACCTTACATTCATGTACTTCTTCATGCGTTTTCCTTAGGAGTTTAGTTCAAGGTTAAATCGCCTTCTTACAACACTAGATCTTACAGGGGGCTACAACATGGTAAATATTTTGTATCCAATTTACTTACAAACTAACAATACAAACAACAAAGATTTTTTATCGGGTCAAATACGGTGCTTGGAGCTTTAGCTCACAGCGTATTATTTTCTGCGAGACTTACTGTGCACGTTCTGATACTGCAGGCTTTACCTACCTTCTGTAGTGACTTCATGTATGTCGGACTCAGTCGATTTGTCACACAACTTCCCAGTGCAGTCTTCTGCTTTTCTGCATTTTGTGCAAGGTGATCCAGCAAGATATGGAGGCTGCGATAACTTCTGGTGCCCAACATCTAAACTAATGAAGACGAACTTGCGTTCAAAGATTTTTGTGTAGAGCAGAAAACGAAACAAATTTATAAATTCCAGAGCTATGCAACTTACATCACGTTTCCCGCTGTTCCGTAGTAACAGCTCAGCAATAAGCCTCTGACTCCACCCATTCCTGCTATTTTTCTGCAATGCAACACAATTGTAAAGATCAGATGACAAGCGTGTCTACAGCTGTGTAGCGAGGCTGGCGCTTCTTCATTTACCTGCAAACCGCTAATGCGCAGCCGACCTTGCTCGTCTCCGCCCAGACAACCTGTGTATAGTGTCCACAAATTTTTCCCAAAGCGCAAGTGTTTGAAGAAAAATTGTAATATTCCACCTGCAACAAAAGGCGGCCATGTCGTGAGTGTTAACAGCAGCATCTGACTGCCTTTCCTGCTGAATGAAAGTCTATAACATTATCATCAATTGCAAACTTGAATCGACAAAAACAACGCAAAATCTTCATCAACACGTAATACTTAGCAACCACCTCACTGTGCCATGACGCCACCGATGATGCAATAGTTGCAGATACAGACTGGCGAACGCCAACGTAAATGTTTTCTCCGACATAGTTGAAATCCGGGGTTGTGTAGTCTAACTTGTGACGAAATTCACAGTCTCTGAAAAGTACGTTTCGAATAAATGAAGCAATGGTGGTAAATCCAAAAATGTTGCATCAAGCTGCAAAGCAAGACAGCGTTTTCGGGGTTTGCAAACCACTATGTTGCATGTGACTAAAATACAGAAGCTATAGCTTGTGCCAAGTTTATAGAAGCTGGCAAATAATATTTTTTTCCTGACCGATAGGGAACCAACTGGGGCTAGAAGAGATAAACAAGGCTGAGCACATGCCTGCGAAAATTTGCAATATAATAATCCTCTTATTCAATTGAGCCAATGATAATATATCAGTAATCCCAGTGAAGGTTGTCATGAATAAGATAAGTCTATAGCAAAAACACTAGATGATAGAGCACAAACAGCCATGCTAACCTAGTTTGTTATAAGATACGTTTATTCAGAAAGTGTGTCTCATTCTGGTTCATGTGAAACTCAGCGTTGTTTCGGATATTAAGAATGCTGAAAAATAGAATTCAATGATTCATCAAATGGCCTAGTGATCTCACAATTCTGCCAGAGGAAAAATACTTGCAACTGCAACCTCACACAAACTTTGGATGTCATACCGACAACGTAAACCTTCCATACACAGAAATTCCCCTCTGAAAAATGTACAAACTCTTCCCAAAGCAACAGCATGCAAGTATAAATGAAACAACCGTAAAATCATCAGCTGTTTTTCTCCAGCGCAATGTAACGTAAAGTGGCCATGCTACGTAAAGATCGCGTTACACACACTTGATTCGTTGAATAACCGTTAGTTAACTTAGTAAGTTTACAATGAGCAACGCCAAAAATGCACTAGCCCGAGATTGCGAACATTTTTTGTAATCACCACATATGCCTGCAAGGCAGCTGTGGAGTTTACGACATTTCAACACGTAGTTAATGCATCAAACACTCTAGCTCGATGATAAGCGAAATGTGCTCTAGAAAATCTTGACAAAAACTGTATATCTTGCATGTGTTATTTGGAATAAGACACACTTGGTACTGATTGCTAATTCGCACGTGGAAAATGACTTTCCTGGGCAAAGGCCCTTGGCTGCACTTTATGGCGTTGCTCATACATTTTTCGGAACATGCGCACCTAAGAATTTTGAAGAAATGCAAACACGAACGTTTAGTTACAAGGCGAAATCACATAAGCAGGGGCGTAACGGGGGGGCAAGGGGGGCGCAAATTCCCTGGGCGCCGAGTCACTATGGGTCGCCGAATCACTGCAGGGGCGTCGAAAAGTTCCAAAAATGTCACAAGTACTTTCTTCAATACAGTGAATTTGCTTCCGAAAGAGCTCAGGTTCGAACATGGGGGCGTCAAACTTGCTTCTTGCCCCGGGCGCCATCTAACCTCGTTACGCCCCTGCACATAAGCGCTAAATTTGGAGTAAGCAAAGTTATTTTATGTAGGTGCGGATGCCCTGACTTCAATAAGCGTATATGCAATTGCAGTATGATTGTACCTCGTATCAGGGGCGGATCCAGGGGGTGGGGCGATCGCTCCCCCTAAAACTTACGAAAGTAACTTTTTTCACCATGATTTTTTACAATTCGGAAAGACACTTGACTGCCAAATATTACTGAAATCGCCCCCCCCTAAACTTACGGGCTGGATCCACCCCTGCCTCGTATAGCCATTGGGATTACATTCAAAAGTGGAACAGTGCACTTGAGAAAATCGAACGTTATCAATCGTAGCGTCTTTCTCGGTGTATACTTTAAGCTGTGTTTCAGAAATCGTATTCAACGTTTCTAATATCTCTTGTTTAAGAGCGCCATAATTGGTGATTCTGTGAACCAGTGCTTTATTGCACCCTGCTTTGCCCGTAGTGAGTCCATATGCACTTATAGGCTTTGCAACCGGAGGTGTTGCTAATACGAAGAAAAAGTGTACACATTTAGTCATTCAAGGTTAGCTGCTCAGAGCTCGCGAGTAAAAGTTTTGGCAATGTTTTCTACTATTTTAGCGTATGCCCCAAAATCCTCACAGTTAGAACACTAAACAACACAGTATAGCGGTAAAGTGTTTTGCTTTAAGCATGGCCTTCTTTGCCTGTGTGCATTTTCATCCAACAATTTTATTTGTTCACTATAGCTATCTCGTGATTTTCATGATTTGCCATTTTTTATTCATTATGTGAAGCTTTCGTATAGTCACCTTCAAATGCTTCTGATCTGAGTCTTCTGACTCGGCTTGGCCCATGTGTAAGTTGCTTATGTGTAGGCCCACCTTTTGTCGCCCGGGTTTTGTTTAGTTTTTTTGTACGTGAATATTTTCGTAATTCGATTGTATCAATTCGCATGTTATTTACTTTATCTGAGTTACAAAGAGAACAAAAACACGCTAAGTTATAACAACATTCACAAAACAATGCAGACAATTCGTTTTTTGCTACACGTATTTGCACAATATGACTTTTTCAAAAACGTAATCAACGCACTGGGTGCTGCAGTAATCAAACCGTACTTGGAATGAGTTGCGGCTATGGTTGCCAAATTAGGATCCCAAGAAAGTCTCCTCATATTAGCTGCAGACGGTGACACTTCGCTCCGAAACTTGTTGTGTTCTTCAACTAAAAACTCCTCTTTGTTTTTAATATCCAAATATAGCATAAATGTACCTGGACAAAATCAGTTCCGAATTAACTATTACGCTATTAATGCTATAGCCTTCGGCCCTGGAAAAGTTCGGCCCTCAATTTTTTTATTTATATGTTGTATTTATTACTAGAGCTGCCGAATTATCTCTTTACAGCCTGCAAGGCTAAGAAAATGCAATTTTAAATAAAAATTGTAATACACTGTGACACTGAGTTACAATTAATACATGTTTTTATGTTATGCTTACGTCATTTCGCAGTAAATAATTTCATTTTTTATGTATGTATTTACTTTTTGTAGCTAAGTTTGCAAAATTATAGGCCCTTCTCTAGTAAACAGCCTTAGGCCTCCAACACTCTTAATCCGGCATTAGCTAGCGTTTTCCGAATCAATACTGATATCGCCAAACAAGAAAACATAATTTATTTTTTATCAATGCGCACTAATAGTAAGAATAGCTTTGGTACCTGTCTTACTTTAATGCATTGATATTTTAAATAACATAATGCCAGCAACTTTCGTAGGAAAGCATAAGGTGCTTCTTTGCTGTTGCCAAGCTTTCACTAAGAACCACAGATTATATCTTGGGCTGAGTAAATAAGCAAAAGTAGAAACTTGCATCCAACAAGCCAAGCCCTTCGTCTGTTGTGAAAGCTAGAAACAAAGAGGTTAAAAGGAGGTCATCGTCTAGCACTCGTAGACTCGAGCGAATTGCTTTACTGTCTCTTGCTATGAGTAGAAAAAATCATTCCAGGTCGGCCGTGATGATTCAGTACACCTACTCAAAAAAGAATCAGTGCATTGTCCGTCACTACCTATCGAAACGAATCCTTTCACTCTGGGTTCGGAGTCGGAGGTAAAATTTCCGACTCTACCTCCTTAACATAACGTGAATGAAGTTTGGCTGTCAACAATTTTGTAGCAACTAGCAATCAGTGGAAATCGTGGTACACAGCAAGAATTATCTTTTTCAACAAAAGTTTCAAACGAAATTGTACCATTTCAACAGACACCAGTTAGGATTCCTAACTTAGGAGTGCGGTGTAAAAAATGATTCAACTGGACTTCCGGACTCGGATGAAATAAATCCGACTCCTAGTGTTCTTAGGAATCCGACTCCACCTAAAAACCTCCGTGCGACTCCGATCTGCAACCCTGTTTTCACAGCCAAGAATCAGACACTGTGATCTTATCAGAGTATATATTTCTCCTGCTGGGTAGGCACCATCAGCTCTTATCAGAGCCGGATTAAAGAGTAGGGGAGCCCCGGGGCATTTTCGCTGGAGGGCCCCTATGACGTATTTAATTACGTTATCGTTGGTAAAATTTAAAAATTAATGTAAGCTGCCCTTGATTGTAAAGCACACTTGAACATAGGTTACCTAAACCTCTGAGATGCATTCGTGACGTTCGCGTACTCGTGCATTTCCCGTATTAATGATGCTTACACCACTACAACTGCCTTCTGGTTATCATAATCCCTCCTGTGACGGATGTGCACGTGATGCTGAAGAAAATCGAATGCGAAAGAAGAATTTTTTCGACAAAACGTAGCCAAGGAAAGACTGAGCGTCATCTATACCTTTCGATAAAGTAAATGAATAAAAAATGTAAGCCGCTCTTGATTGTAAGCAGCATGAAATGATGAAAAAACTGTATAAAGCGCGGCTTACAATCGAATAAATACGGTGCTCAACTGCACGTACATTTAGCTGCGAGAAGAGAGTTTATGATATAAACACTACAGCAGTGGTTTCCAACCTTTTTTGATGCATTCCTCCCTTTTCTCATTTTGGAACTTTTCATTCCTCCCCTGTTAGGGTTCGTAGGCTATTATTAACTACAATTGGAACAATGCTCTTTATTGACGACAATAACTTGATTAATAAAAGTGGTACAAAAACTATTTGTTGTCAAATAATGGGACTCAAATTTGTCAACAAAAACGTGTGATAGTCCACAAAATAACTTACAAATATAAAGTGATATAACTAATTAAAAAAGCCAATGTCAACTTAAATAAATCCAACACTTACAATGAATAGGTAACTTAACTATAAAGTGGAAATTCCTCCCTGGGGTCTGGGGAGGAATCCCTCCTCGGTTGGGAACCACTGCACTACAGTGTATTTCACTAAGAAAAAATATTTCCTCAGGGTAGAGAGTGACTCGGCAAGAAACAACAACCAGAGATTGCAAACAAAATGCCGGAAAAATAACATGTCAATACGGCCAACCAGTCTGTGTGTGAAAGGGCTTCGAAACTTATGGTGTGATTTTCACCTTCATTTTCAGGTGCTCTGGTTAACGCCACTTTTAACATTGCTGCTTAAAAGCTTTGCTGAAAAAAACGTTTCAGTCGCGGGCTCGCGGCGTTGCAGCTAACACTGCCATATTGTTGCACTTTTTCTCCTTAAAAACTTTGCCATTTTTAGCTCCTGATGGCATTACAGATTTCGGCATAGGGCTAGCTAAACACTGCAATCTCGCTTTCTGCTCTTTCGTTCTGCAAATCGACTGATTAAAAAACTTTTCTGGCGGACCATGCAACATGTGGTGTAAAGGGCTTGCCTAGCTTCACATGTTCATGATGTAACGCAAGAATAGTAGCCAGTGTTGCCACTCTGTTGCTACGGAAAAAGCACTAGATTTCATGATAGAAAACACAAGATTCACAAAAAAACACTAGATTACGTATATGTGACAGACTAGTCAGATTGCAAGAAAATTGGTGTTGTACTTAAGAACAGGAGCGTGTTTGATGAAGGTGCAATGTAAAGAACGGATGTCCGTCAGAGCGGATATCGCGGAGCGGTTCTTTGGCGGCCACGAGCAGAGTCCTTCACCAGGTAGCTATGCCGTGATGTTGCATAACCCAAGTATCACGACATATTAAGTATTCGCCAATTAAACTTAGAAGGGAGCCACGCCTCACGAAAGTTTGAGAGCCACGAAACTAGAGCATTGTATCAAGAATGGAATAATCTTAGTGTGAGAGCGATGATGACTGAAAGTAGCCTCAGGTTAGCAACAAATTTTATTTTTATTACTGTTTTCGTGTCATTGCTCAGCGTAAATTATTGGTTTTTGCGACTCCGCTTCCGTCTTTTCATATCCCCAACCAAAGTCCACGACTGACGAATATTCGTCTTTTACAGGGCACCTTTGATGAACATTATATGATGTACTTATTTATTTGTCTCAGACCAGATGGTCCATAGAACACACACACACAAACGATTATTCTTTAGTCTTTAACGTATTTCAATGCAAGTTTTAACTGTAAAGCAATGAAGGCAAACTTACACACAATGAAAATGGCCAGAAAATGCGTTGCAATGCAAAGACATTGCGCAACTCATTGTAAACCAGATACAAAGACAACGGAGATAGCAGCAACGTTTGTTTGTACGGGTCACTGAAACTTTTAAAACAGATGACCAAAGTGACTTCGTAGCGGTTTAACTCAAAACAGATTATATGCTCTTGTGTAAATTAAGATCTAATTACGTAGAATTTTTAGCAAATTGCCATTGCACAAAATCAANAAGTCTCAATTACCGTTGCAATTACAAAAAATGGTGTAATTAATTGCCTTCAGCTCACTCATAAAAAACACTAGCTAGCTATGAAAAACCACTAGAACACTAGCTGAAATGAAAAACACTAGATCTAGTGGAAAAACACTGGGACTGGCACCACTGATAGTACCCATCGGAAGAAAAGTGTGTTTCCACCGTACGTTACCCTTTATGACGAAACAAAGGTCGCAGTTCGGCTGCGGCTACCTCCAGACGTCACAAGAAGTCACTGAATCATTGATACTAAACCGCAAACACAGCAGAACTAGCTTAAAGCACGCAAATAGTATCGTTTTCGCGATATTTGTGCAGTAGGCGTGATGCACGAGTAGATAAACCCATGCCTAAAGAACGATTATTAGGAAAAGTTACGAGCAAAATTCAAATATATTTGCATTCAACAAAACCGAAAATATTTATATTCAGTAGTGATTCCTAAAACTAGCGGAAAGTCAAACTCGCAGAGAAATCATTATGATACTCAACGCAACATCAGAATATAGAGTTGTATGCTTGTATCTCTTTTGAATCACGACAATTTTTCAAACGAATATTTTATTTAAACAAATAAATATAATCACGGGGGGCCACTTGGAGCGGAATGCCCGGGGCAATTGCCCCTCTCCTTAATCCGGCCCTGGCTCTTATGCAAATAGAAACATTGTACGTTGCTTAGTTCAGTGGTAATGGGGTAAAATGAAAGAATAAAATATCTGTTTCACCCTATACCAGGAGCTTCTAAAGTATGACCAAGGACAAAAACACATCTTGATTGCTTTTGCAACAGTTTTACAGCATATCCAACAACTGTGCCAAGAAAAAAGGAGAAATTAATGTCGAAAAGCAGAAATTTCATCAAGCTGTATAGCACAAAGAGTTTAGAAAACAATTGAAACCATTACTATCAGAACAGCAGTGTTGCGAGCTTGAAGTCTGATGACATCGGCAAATTATTTACTGCACTGTTCCCGGATTTGTCATAACTTTCTTCCAAGACAGGCAAGCTTTTCACCTCACCCAGCATGCCAGTGAAAGCCCAAATCTTACCAAGAAAATGCATTGAGGCCGCCGCTGTAACGTGAAACCGATGGGGCGCCACCACTCGTAAAAAATTATATGGGACACATTTAGCATAAAACTTCTGAATCAGACAGATTTAGTCAAATCAGAACATATTTAACTAATTTAAGTAAATCTGTTCTGATTTTTTGTAGAAGAACGTTTGTAGAACATTAAATGTTTTATAGCGTGTATAGAACATTTTCTCAGATCTGTGCTCGGCACACTGCAGACAAGACCCATCGCAGTGAAACTTTTACAAGAATCATTTACTTATATTGGGTATATAGCTAATTTAGCTGCTGTTAGCACAATTTTAAAATTTTTAAGCAAAATCTTTAAGTTGCAGGAACTACGGGACTATTGGCAACAGTGCCTTTTAGTACAGTAGGTGCCGCACGCGTCGGTTTCTGCAGTTATTGTTAAGTAAAGTAATAGATCGTTTCAAGACATGATACACATGCCAGGTGTTGCGAGAACTGTGACAAGAGACCCAAATCAAATTTGCACACAAACACCTCTATGCTTATTGCCATGAAAACCAGCTAATCATAGAAAAGCTGAGCTCACAAAGGATATGTGGTGGAATGCAGCAAATAATTCGCTATGACATACAAACTATAGATACTCTATCGAATTCAATCCTACAATCAGCCAAAAGTGTTCAGAAATGATTCCAAAGAAGAGATTGCTTGCTGCGATCATGACAATTTTATCAGATGATTTGTGTGTAATCATCGCAGAATTTGTTTTAATAATTTTTGGTAACAACGAATAATTAGATATTTCATTGGCATGTACGTCCAGGGCGTAACGAGGGAGGCAAGGGAGGCACAATTCCCCGGGCGCCGAATCACAATGGGGACGCCGAATCACTGAGGGCTGGCGCCGAAAAGTCCCAACAATGTATAAGTGTCTTCTTCAATACAGTAAATTGGCTTCCGAAAGACCTCAGGTTCGAACATGGGGGCGCCATACTGCTTTTTGCCCCGGGCGCCATCTAACCTCATTACGCCCCTGTGTACGTCACGAAAAAGCTGAAACAACTTGCTTGTTTACCCAGCACTTCTGAGAGAAAGTTTAAAAGGGGGTACGAAGACCAATATTGGGCCCCTTAGCTTCTGGGGCCCTCATTCAAACTGGTATAAACTCAGTAAACAAATAGTTCTGTATCTTTTTGACTTGGTAGTGAATAGCCTATTGCATAGGTTCCCAAACTTTTTTGAAGATGGCAGCCCTTTCACAAAAATAAAGTAGCATTCACACCCCCTCTTTCCAAAAAAAGGAAAAACAAAAAGTCAGATTTTGCAGTATCTTCATTTTTTTAATTACTACTCGTAACAAGATCCGCCACCGGGGGTGAGGCAACAGGGCAATTGCCACCCCGAAGTATTTATAAACATGTTTAGTTGTTACGTACAATCATTTCCCCCTAAAAATATCAGCTAATTGCGTCCCTGCCCGTAACGTTGGCCTACTGACGACACAACAGAAAGCACTCAGCATACTGTTTAATTTTCACACCTTACTGTTCATTAGGAACCAACCTAATGACTTCTTTCGCTGCTTCTCTGAAATTATCCGCTCATCCCTTGACACACAATTACTCAAGACCACGAAAATTGTTCGAGGGGTTCACAGGGTTCCGATGTTTGTTTTTTTTAATGATGTAGAGAGGAAAATCCAGATTCGAACAAATATGTTGTTACAAAGAGCATTAGAGTAGACAGGACTTTCGTACTCAATTTCTGGTAACTTTGCATGGTTGAACACCAGAAACTTTCGAGTTCTGTAGCATCAAACAACGTCGCCATAATTGCGCCATAAACATTTAAACGTCACAATCGCATCGCCGGCCATCTTCAGCGTGGTAACCGCAGCGCAGAGTTGTAAGTCGGGCTGGGCTTTTCGATTCGGGCCGGGTTCGGACTTCAATTGGTCAAAATGTTTCGGGCCTGCACACAAAATTTTGTTCGCCACGACGGACACTTTTGTCACAGGTTACTGTTGAAGAAATCAAGTAGATTAAATCTTTAATAAAAAATTATTAATTGTGAATTATTTAGTCACGTTACTTTGTTACGCCACCAATTCCCCTCGAAGCGCGTATCTTGACTCACTCAGTGAATTTGGCTTTCGGACCTAAATCGGGCTTCAAAAAGAAATGTCAGGCTTGTGATTATGCGTTCGGGCTTCAACATGATACCCGTTTACAACTCTGCCGCTGCGTGAAGCAGAAATTGCAATGCACACATTTACCAATTTAATTTGTTAAATATGCAACGTTAGCTGGAGCAGTTAGGTTGGATAATGTTCTTTTGAGTAACAGCGCTTGCAAGATTTCATAAATCTTGGTTATTTTTAAAAAAAGGACATCCAACAATAACATACACACTCTCACCCTCGAAAATCGCATTTGGACCCCCGAAAATGTTGTTTAGGACCCCGGGGGTACGGGAACCCCCGGTTGGGAACCACTGGCCTAATGTATCACGCAGACGTGGCTTGAGCAACTTTTCCAAGCAGCTGCGTTTTCTAGAATTTGACGGGCCTATGAATGATGCATAACCTTGCAATAAAATGTGGCGCTAGTTCTTAAATACACGAGCTTCTGTGAGATGCGACTGCGCTTTTTACAAGCGCCTTGTTACAGTTTGACTACGTGGAATCTATGGACGATACGCAGCGCTCTGATTCCCTTTCAAAACGTCTGTTTTGAATGGACATCCAGTGCGCTATAGTCAAGGGTCACCACCCAACATGATGCCCGCGGGCAGCAGGTCTCCCGTATATGGGCCCACGTGTTTCGCCCGCTGGCCTGTTCTGAAAATAGCATTTACATGATCAATATCAGTGTCTTCACGTAGATGAAAATCATTAAGTTCATTAATGATAACAACTACATAATTAAAGGTAAATTGAGAAATGTTTTATTTTCTGGAGTGTGTGTCAAACTGGCATCTCTTTGCTTTAATCGGTACCGAATAAGTAGCTGTCAGTTCAAAAAAGGCTGGTTACCCCTGCATTAACTATGCTGTATCGTAGTTTCAACGTTACATCATTAAAAATACCATTTGGACAATTTCGCATTTGTAAAAGATCTTAAATGGGGACATTGGTTATAGCTACGAGCGCTGCAGTTGGAGAAAGCAACCATCAATCTTATTTTTGGACATGTTACAGGAAAACTTGGCGTACGTACTTTCATCCTGCCGGGCCTGGGTGCGATGTACCTCTTGTACCCCCTCAAGTAGGCCCTGTTTTTCCCCAAAGGTTCAGCACCACATGAATATAACCTGCCCATGCTGCGATTGCGTAACATTTCGTGAGAAAGCCACGAAACAGCTCACATAACAAGCAGTAAATGTATGGTATTTAGGATGCAACCATGGGACTATTGCCCAGAAAATTATCCAACACAAGAACCAAAATCTAAGCTAAAGGAGCTAGTTTGTATCACATAATATCGAAGTAAACTCACCTGAAATTGACTCTATGCAGAGTACAAAAATCAATAAAAGTTCGGTCTGCATGTTTGTGCCAAAACAATACTCAAAATCAGAGTTTACTTTTTCAATTTTACACAGCAGACCCTGGTAGGCTTGTGATAACTATACAAAATAATAACCGCTGACCTGCAAACATGAGCAAGATGCTGGTGCCGAGCGGTCGGCAAAACCAGAAATCGTCCTATATACTTTGAAAAACAATTGACTATCTTTACATCCCACCGCGCAGTTTAGGACCTACAACTTTGACTCCATCCATCAAGAGCCTCTGATTGTAACCAGCAGACACCCACTCCAGACATTTCCTCAATCGTTTCATTTGCTTATCAGACTCTGCACTTCACTCCACATGTCTGCTTGGCGACAAGTGATGCAAGGANGAGATATCTACAGCAGNTTGACACAGCACAGGTATCTTGACTTGGGTTAGAGTTAAACGAGTAAGCGAAAAATAATGGCGTTCATGTTTGAGAAGAACTTTGGCGTGTTACTTGTCGAAAGCTGTTGGGAAAACACCACTGGCTTATCAGCTCGTACTGGAGGTTACCTTTACCAAATCGTTTGCAAATCGACAAAGATATTGCCACAACGAAACTTAGCAATCTGATGAGACAAACGAAAAGAATTTGTGATCTTCGTTCACCCTCTCGCTCAAACACTAATTTCAACGCAGTACCGGCATGTGTTTTTTGTTTTAGGAAACAACTACAAACAATTACTCTAGTCTTTCAAGGGGCGCTAAGTCTGTTGGTGTATTGAGGTAATCTCTGTCAGGCTAAACCAGTATTGTGTCTTGTTTACAACTGATTCCTCTGCCTTGCAGAAATAATATCAACTTCACCTATTTCAAAAAGACGTGAGGCCACTTCCAATAGTTTTGCAAGCAAAGCGCAAGGATTTAATTGTATGCTGGAGGCAACGAATTTTCAAACTTTCTTGAAATACCAAAATGAAATTCAAATTTATTTCTAGTGTTGGTAGAGCGAGATCCTTTCTGGTAAACTAAAAAAGTAGAATGCACTGTTCAATGTCGACGATTTTGTAACACAATGTTGGTTGATTTAAAAAGTCTTGAAAAATCTTTATCTCAGTGCAATACGCACAATTTTGGTTGCGTAGATACAAGGGCGCAACCAGGAACGGGCAAACCGGCCAATTGCCCTCCGCGAAATTTTTGCAAACATGATGGCATTCACGTACTTCACATGAAAAGATTTTTCACGAAACTGTGTTACCTCTACGTAAACTTCTTCTCAAGACAACTGTTTCGCATACGTGTGTGCTGCGTCATATTGGATAAAACTATTAACCGATCAATGTACCATGCTGCCGAAAACTCCCAACACAGGACCGGAGACAAGCTTTGAGGCGTTAGCTGTGAAGTGAAACCATACGTTTCATGAAGGTGACGTTGTGGTTGTAAATGTGACCTCACACCAGTGCTTTTTTTAAGGTTTTTAAAAGGGTGTCGTGGTGGAGCTTTAGGGTGTCAACACCACTTTCCCTACTATGTCTGATACTTTTTAACTCATTTTCACAAAAACGCAAGTTTCCATCCAAATATGCTTTATTATTTGAATACGACATTCGCTTTTGGCAAACAAACTAAAGACAATTTCATAAATAGAAAGATTCAATGTAGACCTACACACTCATTCATTTACTCATTTTCATGCCTGCCCCCTTGTCCTTTGGCGAGAGTCGAGGGGGGAAGCAGCCCTAGGAGGACCCGAAATACCTCACGATCAACAGCAATCTCAGATAGTTCTGCTGGCTCCACATCAAGACGAGACCAAGTAAAATTGGAGATGTAGTCACGCCACCTGGTCCTTGGACAAAATTTAAACCGCTTTCCCGTTGGTGTAGACTGTATTCTGAAGGATTTAGTTCGCCATTCTTTCCTGGGGCATTCTGGATACATGGCCGAGCTAACATAGCTGGGATCTCTTGATTCGGAGAAGTGGCTTGACATGCCGGGCTTTGTGGATTTCAGACCTGTGGTCTTTGACACGGTGTCACACCGAAAACTCTTCGCAAATATCCCATCTCAGTCGTTTGTTCTTTTGATATTAGGCCTATTTTTTCAGTCGTCACCTAAGATTCATGACCACAGATGAGGATCGGAACAAAGACCGATTTAAAAATTGAAAGTTTTGCATTCTTTGAAAGCTGTCGTTTCGTCACCATGGAGCAATAAGGCTCACGCAGAACTGCGTTTGCTTCACCAATCCGTGTATCAATCCCTTTGTTCCGACTTTGATCACTCGTGAATACCACCACAAGGTACTTGAACGTCTCCGCCTGCTGCAGTGTATTCCGCTCACTTGCAGAAAACACTACTTTGGGCGCCTCAAGATACATAATACCTCAATCTTTTTAGGCTTGATTTTCGTTCCTTCTTGGTTGCACGCAGCAGAAAGCCGATCAGATGCATGCTGACGACCCTGTTGCGAAGACCCACGCACACAGTACCAATTCGTCCGCAAAAAGCTCCCAACGGTGACACACTTGTCGACGCGTCTGTGACTGTCTATTCAATTCATATAGACCAGGGCTCTTCAATTTTTTTGGGAGAGACCACATAAGTTATTGCACAACAGTTCGAGGGCCAGACATCTTGCGTAATGTGATTTTTTCGGGATATGTTACATTCTACCAAATCAACACATTTTTCGTAAATATATTTTTTCAGTATTGGCAAAATGTGTTTTGCGGCCGGGTGAAATAGTTTCGCAAGTCGGATTTGGCCCATGGGCCGTAAGGTGGAGAACCCTCAGATAGACTATGAAGAGGAGTGGTGACAGCATACAACATTGCCGGAGTCCAACACCAACGCTGAACGGTTGTGAAGTAACTCCGTCGACACGGACACAATCTTCTGACCTTTGGCATGGTCCCAGGATATCTCGAAAGTTTGTTGGAGAGCGGAAATTTGTTCTGCAGTGCTACGGCCACGACAAAAACCACACTGGGTATCATCCAGCTTTGGTTCAATTATTTTCGCGGCATCTTGGCATACACTCTTCCTGGGAGGCTAAGCAAAGAGATGCCGCGGTAGTTGGTTCATTCACTCCTGTCTCTCTTTTTTGTGTAATTGGGACGATCAATTTGCTAATCTTTCGGCACCCTTCCAAAACGCCATGCCACTTGACACACGAGGCAGCCAAAATATCCAGCGTTCCGAGCTACCTAATTCACTATCAAACATTTCACAATTAGCTTTAAGCTCGGATTTAGCAGCGGCATCAGAGAGCTTATTGATGCACAGTTCTACGGAAGATTTAACCTGTGCCAAGTCAAAACATAGCACCTGAAAAACTTTGCTCAGTTCTGTCTGGTGAGGTGCCAATGTTGACAAAAGGAAAGCACCATGTTGCAATATTTGGTTTTCATAAGTCGCAGTAAAACATCGCACATTGCATCATTTTTATTTTCTGGTAGCTGCTTCAGTTCGGCCCAAATAGCCAAAATCTCACTCTTAGCTCACACTGTTGCGTCACTCGACAAACACCTTATTTTGCAATGCGCGCTGCAACTGCCGACCTTTTGTCTTCATTGTAGTCTGATGCATCGCAAGGCAAGTCGATCGCAACGGTGAAACAGTGAAACAATTCCATATTTGCATTAAAGTGCTTTCGCAGTTTCGAACGCCATACTGTACAAATCTGAGGCAGTATAGTAAGAGGCCGAAGGGAAGCGGTGCGCATGACAATGCACAGATACCACACTTACAGTTTTCGCTTCCAATTTCTGCGCAACAAAATTGTGTAGGCCTGTACGTTGCAGCCGTCTATTGCAATAGCCACGTGCAGGAAAACATGCTTATTTCAATTCGTTTTACTTCAAGACAAGGCAAAACCATATAAAGGCTTTCAGAATTTAGGGTGTCATTGCAAAATTTTAGGGTGTCATTTTGACACCCAAAAACGGCTTAAAAATAACACTGCCTCACACAGTAGGAATCCATTGCTACCAATCAGGGATGTAGTGTTAACAAAAAAAGTGTGGGATGTTTGGAACGCTCCCAAAAATCTAGCCATTTTGAAACAGCTTTAAACTCATTTTAAAGCAAAACATGAAAAAGGTGTGGGAAGGCCGTTCCCACGCGTTCCTGCCCCACTACACCCCTGCTACGAATCGAGGCTACTGCTACACAGAGTTGCAATTTTAGCTGATTTGCTGTTAAATCTAGCAGTTAGCTGATTTTCTCGCAGGCACATCCAGCAGCTACCTTCAACCATGTGTAATTTTTTGGTCGGTATGAATGTTTTTCACTGTGTTATTTGTATAACATGTCATCTATTCTTCTGTTTTTTTCATATTAACAGATGTCTAGGATTGACTGATTTACTGGTTTTACATCTGAAAACTCCAAAAAGACTACTGTTAAACTATTATCACAAAACGTTTTTGAGCTTTTTGTGAAACAGTATATGGGATTGGTAATAATCGTGAAGGAGCTTACGCTTTTCTGAATTTATCATCATATCCTCTCTTTTAATCAGTAAGCAAGGGTGACGGCCGCAAGGGACTAGGCCCCCTCTTTCACATTTCGAAATTTGCCGAAGTACGTTTGAGCAACACAATCAGTAGCCTATTCGGTCCATTGTTAAAGTAAATTGTGTAATGAAAAAAGTCTTCCTAAGTTTGCTTTGACATGCACTTGTGCCTCCCAGTGGGTGTCCGCTGAAATTTTTTCAGGGGGGCAAAAACGATATTTTGCTTATCAGCTTCAGGTTCCTGACGACGCAACGCAAACTGACGTACANAAAACGCTTTACCCTTTCTGCGCCATAAAGAAAATGNCAAATGTTACGGCAACAGTTGCAAACAGTGTTCCCTCTAAGAAAATTTACACTGAGCAAATATTTGTTTTAGTGAGCATGAATATCTTAATTCTTAA
>JGI24159J19872_10003976_pt1 | contig 18724 bp, 12 predicted proteins | sample Ectturendosymbi4_FD_19872 | JGI IMG/M metagenome (IMG submission 19872) | reverse complement strand
GAGTCTTTTGGGGTCGTCCGCCCACTTCGCATTCCATTGGTGATCCGCCCAGGGTGCCACACGTAGCCTATGTTGTTGTTGTCAGTTGAATTCATCAGTTGTTGTGTGGCGGGTACAAGCGGGTGTCTCGATTTGAAGCGCCGTGCAGTAGCACTCGATGGACGGATGAGCGCTCAGTGGAGCAGGTGTCCAGGCTCCATGGCACGATGTGCTAGAGACAGTGTGGCTCCACTGCGACGAAGCTCAGCAGGTTGGATGTCTGTGAGGATTGGAAGGTTGTCCGCCGGTGTAGGATGCAGGCATCCAATCACAATTCGCAAGGCGTCGTTGATGGCGGGGTCGATAAGGCGGGTCTGAGCAGTGCGGCACCAGACAGGAGCGCAGTACTCTGCGGTTAAATGCACCAGGGCTAGGGTGGCTGTTCGCAAAGTTGTCGCTCCAGCACCTCAACCGGAGCCAGCAAGTCGCCTTAGGAGTGCAACGCGTGATGTCAGCTTCTTGCGAAGTGACTCAAGGTGTCGGCGATACGTTAGCGACCTGTCCAACGTTACTCCCAGGTATTTGGGCTCGGAGCAGAAGGGCAGGGTTTCGTTGCTGATGTTGACTTTCAGTTCACGTTTGGCTTCCTCGTTGTTGTGGTAGAAGACTGCCGACACCGTTTTTGTGGTGCTGAACTTTAGCTTCTAAGTCTGGAGGTATTCACCCACGGTTGCCATGTCCTTGCTCAGGACCCTTTCCACTGCCTGCCAATCTCCATCAGCATGCATTATTGCTAGATCGTCAGCATATACATACTTTCAGGAGACGGTGGTTGCCAAGTCAAAGATGCAGATGTTGAAGAGAAGGGGGCCAGGACAGATCCCTGTGCGACGCCGTTCTTGAGGCGTNGTAACCTGCTTCTTTTGCCGTTTCCGGTGGTAAGGTGAAGCTGGGATTGCCAACCATCTTGCAGGTGAGGCTGCGGTGCCATACAGTGNCGTATAGGCTGCTGTGAGGTCGACAAACACAGCTCCGGCCTTCNTTTTAGCCGATAAGCCATCCTCTATGTCCTGTGTCAACAGGGTGACCTGGTCTACGGCCGACCTCCCGTGTCGAAAGCCCGCATGTTCCTGTGGGGGCAACGGGTCAATGATTGATTCGACACGAGTGTAGATGTGTCTCTCGAAGATTTTAAAGGGGATACACAGTATAGATATAGAACGATAGGGTCCCCCAGTGACTTTTCTGGCTTAGGGATCGCAACTATTAGTGCTCTTCTCCACATCTTTGGAATTTTGAGTTAGCGCATGCAGGAAGTGAGGAAGTCGCACAACCAAACTTTGAGAGCCGACCCGGCGTGGAGTATAAACTTCGGGAAGATGGAATCCAATCCCGGAGACTTTCCTGGGTTCAGGCGTCTGAGGCCAGCAGTAATCGCCTCCGGCCTAAAAGGTTCAGAGATGTTGTGACCCTCAGGTGTTGGAATCTTCCATAGGTCGGACAGCTGCTTGTTGACGATCCTGGTAGACTCGCGGCCTCTGGTCCTGTGTGCTCCGTTCTTGGGGGTCCACTGCGGGGCCAAGGAAAAAAGTAGGGAGACCAACATAAATGTCTCTCCTGCATGGTGTATTTCCATTGTAATGAAGATTGACTTGCTATGATTAAACCGATAAAACCCAACCTAGGCTTGTGAATATCATCAGGACCGTCGCCAGAAAGTCTTCAAATCGTTTAAAATTTTGCTGGATGAAAGTGATCTGCTGTATATGCCAACCACACGAACTTGAACGTGAAATTAAGCACAAAACTGGGGGGCCTCAAAACATTTTAAAAATCACTGTATATACCTGTTATATCTTGAATCCTGTTGTCCTGTAGGCGTAGCTCCTCGAGATTTCTAAGCAAAGTTAGATTTTTTCTTGGCAATGAAGGTAGCTGATTATTTTTTAAGCTCAATCGCTTCAGTTTTCTGAAAATGAATGAAAATTGGCTGATGTGACGAGCCTCAGGTGCTAACTGGAAATGCAAAACACTGCATGTTTTCTGGAATATTTCTGCGCGGCACATTTTATAGGAGAGAAAAATGGACAGTGTAACTGGCGAAATTTAATGACTGCGAACAATTGTATTATAAAGCTTCCACAACGATCTTAATCTGCAATTCGGCAAAGTTTTGCGCAGAGAAAAAAGTTGATGTAGGTGTTGAATAATAATGTGTTTTGTGGTCACTTTCTTCACCATGAACGTTTTGTGAATTTCTGTAAAATGTACACTTTGGGAACAGATACCGTGTTTTTGGATCGCAGGAAAACTTTTTTGTATTCCTTCAAAGATTTGAGTAGATTGCTGTTGATCGCAACAGCTTGCATAGGTTTAAAAAAGGCAACAAACTTTGGATAGAATTGCAACTATATTATGTTCATTGATAAAACTAGCGGCGTTACAACAATTTATGTGTTACTCGACAATGAAACTCTGACTGCACTGCAATCACCTGCTTCCCAGAGAACCTATGACCATTTTGTTGTTGTCGCATTCACAGCTTTCAGCAAAGCTGCTCTACAGTTGCTATGGTTCCTTGTGTTTAAAAGCATGCGGCTCCATAGCAGAGAATTGTGGTTGTCAAAAATTTGATCTTAATCTTTTGATGACGTACAAGCTCAGCGCGTTTCTGTATACGAAATGGCTTTGGTCGAGATGTTTATTGTTTTGGGGCATTTGTTCGACAATTTGTGGTCTTATTAGGGAAGACTAATGCAACAGTTCGAAAACTGTGAATTTGAATTTGAAAAAGTAAATTTCAGCGTCTGTTATAATTACATCAACATAAAGCAAGAAGTTCAGCTTGAAAAGACCTCAGTTTGCCGTACCCTTACTCGCAACATCTTCGCAAAATTCTTCAAAAACATTTTCCGAGTTGCGGATTGATTTTACCACTACTTCGGAGTGTCATATAGATTGCAAGACTGCGACAATTCACTTGTGCACGACAATCCAGGCTCTGCTAGTTTTATGTGCAAAACATAGTGCAAATCAGCAGGCGCCAGTTTCACGAAGCATGCAGTTATTTTCAACTTTAATGCCAAATAATTACGATACACATCTAAGTATATCAGGCAGCTCAGAGCATGTCGGATGACCGGCCCCTTTACTTCATTTTCTTTCCCGTTCTTGCTACGTCATTTGTAAGATGTATAAGATATTACCTGTAATCAAATAACTAGCCAACTGTGGTAAAACTGTACAAAAGCAAACGCAACCAGATCTTCAAGTAATTAGTCTCCACCAAGATGACGCAGTCGAACCTATATCAGCAAATTTTTGTCATGCAGGTAATTGATTTCACGTCACTTTACGCATCCTCAGGTTGAAACCTGCAAGCNATTTCTTAAGGGTGAAATNCTAAAGGCTGAAGCTAGGGCAGTGAAAGCAAGAACACTCAAGACTAAATGAATAAACCAAAATACAAGCTGCTGCAACTAAAAAGTGGAACACACGCCGTTCTCAAATTATTACTTTCACTGAAACTGAAAAATTATCTGACGTCAATTACAGAGCAACAAAATCACAGCTATATGCAATCGCATCTAGGAGCAACGCAGCGGTGACCTACCCCAAAGTGGCTATGGAATTATATGCTTGCTTTCTCTGCCTTGCTTTAAACTTTAACATTTCACAAATAAGCATTGTTTGCAGTTTTCAGGACTTTGAATGCGTAGAGTGACGTGAAATCGATTTCCTATTAAAAGTTTTTTACTTGTGTCGCATTTGTGGAAACAATTACTTGCAAACAGATATGTGTAAGTCCAAATCATCGCAGTCATGAAAGCAGAGTCTGGTCGGTTAATTCCTCGAAAGCTTGCAGCAACCTAAAGCTTTTAATTATCGTGTAATTAGATCTTTTGTTTTAAAAGTCGCTGGAATTATCTAAGTACCTCACAGGCTGTGTAATGGAAAAACGCGAAACGTTGTTGTTGTCTATAAGGAGATCCCGAAGCATTGTATATGGTTCCATCGAGTCGAAGTCAATCTCTGAGAACTTGTTGTTGGTAAGTAGAAAACCAGTCACATTGGAGGGAACATCATCAGGAACTATCGTAAGATTCTTTGCGTAGCAATTGACCGCAACACCGGTACATCTTAGCGTACCTCTTCTTCCTGCAGCACGCATTATGTTGTACCAGTGTCATTCGTTACTTTTATTTGTTATCTATATATTTTTATGTACGTATTTATCTCAAATTCATGGTATATGTCACAGGATTTAATAGCAATACACAATAACTAAGAAAACAATTTGATCATAGCACAGGACGAGTAGGCCTGGGTCGATACTGACAGGCAATACCAAAAATATCGAACACTGACACAAGTGCAATCCCTCATGGTCATAGAAAAGCGTTTCATGACGAGTAAAAATGAAGACTTGCAAAAAACATTGCACATTTGAAGTGAGCGAATAAAATAATCAGATAAAATTGCGTGAAAAAACGCATACTTTGTTTTTAATTGAGGTACCACACGTCTTCACGGAATGGATAATGTGATGCTGACGAACCTTCAAATTCTTGGAAACGTAATGCAAAATTTGGTAATTTGATAGGCGTGGTGACATACGTTATGCGTCGTTTAATACCAGACAAAGTGTACTTGTTCCACAATTGACAGCAGACAGCGATATGCAATAGGCTCAAGATAGACTACATCAATGCGGCAGAGCACTCAGCAAAGGGGCCTCTGAGCCTCGTCGTTGCCCAGTAAAGTGATTTCACTTGTCTCTGAATGTACTTGTATTCCTACATTGAGTCATGAAGCAGTGTAGCAACACTTGTTCAGCAAAAGCAGCACACAGACCATGCAGATCAATATTTGGTGCTCCAACTAGTTTACATTTTTTGGTGGTAGAACTACACCAGCTGTCTCTTTGCAGTCAAAAACATTGCATTTTCACCTTCCATGCACCGTATAGCGACAAATATTAAGGCACTGCAGAGTGCAGACCATTGGTGCGTCATGTTGAGTAGTAGGACTTAGAATATAGTTTAATGCACATTTCAATGCCAATGCCGGATTTAGGCGTGTGCGTTGTATGCAGTCGCATATAGGCTTCCACATAAATGCGTAGTTTAGACTTTAGTTTGTATAACGACGCAAGAATGCCTGAATGGTCTGACACTAACAAGTATTGAACTTCGATGTCACCAGTCTCTTTTGAACATTACATGATTCCAACTCGGTGCGTGTGTGCGTGCATAATTTTCAGTAATTTGTTAGTTCAAAGTCTAAAAAGTATTCACATGAAATTAGTGACCTCCACATGGCTTTGCACACACGGGCTTCCGCACGTCAAAATCCAGCACCGGCAAGTTCGGGGCATTCAGGCGCAACAAAACGAAGAAATAAAATTAAAAAAGGTTGCCTTCAAATTAGATTTTGCAGCCGTTTTCTGTTTAAATCTACATTTAATTTTAAATGGTTGTATTTTGGTGGGACTCATTCCGATTTTAAAAAATATGCGGTGGGACATGTACGTGCTAGATGTGTGTTCATAATGTTTACGAAAGCCTTTGTACGAATACTGTCACAAATTTATTATGNTTTCAGTCACATTGATGGCTCTTGAAGTTGGTCAGCTCTAGTGATGTAACTAGAGGNTTGAGCCAGGCGGAAACTTAGCTAGAAACTTAGCTAAAACTTAGCTAAAAGGGTGAGAAACTTAGCTAAACGTTTTTGCAACTAGCGCAAAAACGTTTCACTTTTCGGTGACTTGTGGCTGTGCAAAAATTGGGGCTATTCACCTCTTCTCACATACCCCCAAATTGGCAAAAACGATTCTGGCATAAAAAGCAATAATTTTCTTTAGATTTAGTGGAAAGTGCATGACAAAGAAACTTTTGCAAAACACTAAAACCCACAGAACACAATCTTTTTATCCATGCGAAGAGTTTGCAAAACAATTTAAAAAGGTTTACAGCGTGATCTGAATCTTGTACTGCTGTAGGTAACGCGGCAAAGCTTTGTTCAGCAGCCAAGAAGCATGGTTTCGTAATAAACTTACTTCGACAGAAAGAATTTTCGCAAGCACACATCTTTGGGCAAGCTGCTAGCTTCGGTTGACCTGAACTGCTAATTGCCACTATGGAACATAACGCTAAACTTGCGCTTATCAAGAAACTTCCTGTCATCTTGAGCATTTGAAGCCGCCAACAATACTGCTACTAGTTGAATCAGACAAATGTCGGTAGCAGTTTGCTTCGCAGCAGTTTAACTTTCTGGTTTCCGTCCAAATTGATTGCTTTGCTCATCCATGGCGAACGAGTACAAACTTTACGCATGATTAGTCGATTTTCGAGAGAAAATCAGTTGCACTTCCAGAAACACCAGAAATTGCCTCGTTATCAAGGTTGTGATGAACTCTTCGGTTGTCATTATTCATAAACTTATTAAACAAAGCCTGCGATTAAAAACGTAAAGGAGCATACCATATTTCAATTTAATGTCAGTGCATACCTCTTGATTATGAAACTTGTACACACAATGTTGCTTGAAATTTCGGTTTATAGCTTACAATATACCTTGTTTAAGGATTGCATTACATTTCGAAGAAATTGGTCTCTACAAGAGTGAAGAGTTTGAATCCATCAGTAATCCTACGTATTTTCTGTCCTGCAATCTCATTTAAATAGATTTTCGAAGAAATGTGAGTGTTTGTCAGCATCGGAGAACGCAATTCTGCAACATATTGATATTTGATGTCTCTCTATTCTAGACAATTGAGAGACACATTCCCGGCTTTATTCACTCAGTACAAATGTGTGCTTTTACAGGCCTTCATTTTTATCCTGTGTCTAAACTGAATCTTACCTCCGTTTCTTGTGATTCTTGAATCTTTAACTTTCTTCATTCATACTTAATTCTTTGTTGTGATTCTTAACTTTTTTCTCTGTTTGCACCCTTTTTAAATTACCAGCCAGTTTTCGCATCCCTTACAGGACGGATGATAAACAATATTGATCTCACTTGTAAACAAAAAAAACATCATGTTTTTCTATTCTTTATTCGCATTTAAATGACAACGAAATATTGCATTATAAAAAATCAGATTACTTTCATATCAGCAAAAAAACAAAACATTCGTCGTGAAAGACTTGGAGCAGGCCACGAGTATGAACCCATTTTGCTCTTTTACAACTTCTGCTCGTTCGGTGTAGTACACACTTGCGCTATAGAGATGATAGCATTTGTAAAACTGCTGCAATTTAAAAGTTTTATATCGGAACCCTATAGCCAATCAGTATCATCGCAACCCTAGGCATCGATCTCGCACCCCTGAGGATTGCGATCATCCCTGTTAAGAGCCACTAATCAACAGCATAGGCCGCATCAGTTGAAATTTGCGAGTTATGGGTAAATTAGCACATGAATCATGTGCTATTTCTATGTGCTAATTTAGTTATGGGTAAATTAGCACATAGAAATAGCACATGATTACAGCAACTTGTTCTTTTTATGAGCTAGAACCAAGTTTCTAGGGGTGTTATTTTTTCATGCGTGTTTCAACACAATGTCGTGTACCAACACATAGTGTATATGAACAAGTTGCTGTAATCATGTGCTATTTCTAAATTACTTGTAACTGTGTTACTGTAAAACACAAGGATGTATTCAAATCCAAATTTTTTATGCTTCAATTGAAAAAAGCAAAAAGGAATAAAAACCACCCGTAAAAGTTAAAAAATGGTCTAATTAGCAACCTTTCTGTTCATTTGGTACAACTTCCACGGTTGCACATATTTCGATTTTTGCTGAACAGAAAATGAGTAAGTCAAGTGAATTTTGAATCAACTCTGGATGATCTAAGTTAACACCACAACTTGTTTTAGCCATCAAACATTTTAGTGTACAGCTCCAGGCAAACATGACAAAAATGCATCTCCAAAAGTTTCATCAACACCATGACTTTTTTTGACCAGATATTTTCTTAACATTTGATATCTTAGGTAGAAACATTTTGTTGAAATAAGAAAGCACAAGCTTAGTGGCGTATTAAAATGTCAGTTGCCGAGCGAGAATGATCAATTTTTCCCAGAAAGTTTAAACCATATTTGTAAAATCTGATGTTGCAAGATAACAGTATAAGAGTTCAGTCTATTTTCAGGATTGCGTCTTATATCCAGTTTACCCGCAAAATAACATGACTTGTGCTTTATTAAAAACAATCAGGACGAGTTTTCCCAAAAACGCGTTCAATAATATCTTTTTCCACAAAGTGCAGTAACATTGTGGTGACCCAACTAACCACAACAGGATGAAACACAAGCCGGCAATAACTTTTAGGATGAATAGATGCGTGGTGGCCCTCACCTTTTGCCAGGTATGGTTTTTGAGAGCTATACCTGAACCGATAGAGCAGCAGTGTTCCTAAATTGATTTTCTTTGTTGGGGGAGTTTCATCGTTGTTTCCCGTTACTGCACTTCAGCAAGGATTTCACAAACTCAACTCTTTGTATAAACTGAACTTAGCTTCGGGCGTTTGCATTTAAACGAAGAACTTCAGGCGTTGGCCCGACAGTGTTCAATGGTGAGGTTAGGACCAACATTACAAAATTCTTGGTGAGGCCCTTTACACCTCAAATGTTGAAAATCGACGTGTTTTGCTTGATATAGCTTCGCTTATTCAGTCACGCCTAAAACGTGAAAGCGGAAGAGACCCAATACCAGAACATAGATGTTAAACTATGGTCCGCAGGCCCAATTTGTCCCGCACTGTAAGTATATTTGGCCCGCAATCAGAGCCGGAGGAAGGGTCCCCCTACCCCCTTGCCGGGGGGGCGAGCAAAAAGGGGCCCCCTAATCTGAATGAGTACCTTTGTTGCGGCGTATAGAGACACCAGATCTGAACCCACGAAGGACTCATTTCGCATATTTCCCCTTTCAATATTCATATTTATCTAATACGTAAAAGAAATTAATTTTCACACGACCCATAACTTCCTAAAGCCAACCGTTGCTAAATGCATTGTATATAGCTTCGTTGTCAGGATTTGCCGTGGCAAGCTGACTGTTGTGCAGGTAACGTTTGCTGAATCCACGTTGATTGTAAGCATTTTTAGTATAGCTTAGTAAAAATTACTCAGGAAAATTAAGTTGTAGACCAGTAACGCAGCAAGAGTGTGAAACGTAGCTGAAAGGGGCCCACTGGCCACCGTAGGGGCCCCTCGCCAACATTCAGAAAAAAGTTTAGAAATGAAAGTGTATCGGGATGTGGATTTCTGTATACTTAAGCCCGAAATCACCGGAAAACAANAGCCCAAAAACTTCGAAAAACGCAAAAAACAACAACTTACTGAAAACCATAAAAAGCTGAATACCGAAATATCAGCAAAATGGGGACTCAGTTTTTGCATTTACTTGTCGGGGAGAGGTTCGCACCCATGAACCTCCGTTAATCACGCCACTGTTGTTTGCCTGTGTTCAGTTCGTTTGCTGTACAACAATAGAATAACCAGTATACAATCATATAAAATTGTATTCGTAATCGTAGTCCACGCCTGTATTATCCAGTGTATCTTGCATCGGAGTTGTCCAATGAAAACACGGAACTATGTAACAAAGAGAAATCCAGTTGTTTAACGAATAACACTGTTCCTAGTGGTGGGCCGTTCAGCACTTTTTATTGGGCCGCGCAACACTTGTTGTGGGCCGTGCTTGCTGCGCTGGTTGCGTGGAATCAAACATAGGCTACTGTAACAACTATATAATTATAGAACATTGATTATTTGACGTTAACACGGCATTGACGTTGTCATTATACAGTAGGGTTTATTACATTAACATAGCATCGCTATGTTACCGATAACTGAATACAACATAAGTTTGAAATTGGGCCTTCAAAAAAAGCACGGGCCTTCAATTACCAATGAAAGGGCATGGGCGTCCGCATGAGAGGAAAACGGTCATTCGCCACACCTTTTGGAAATTGGCACTAAGAACCAAAATTTTCTAGCAAACCAGGAGCTTAATAAGTCAGGAGCTTAATTCCGATTAAGTTGATTTAATTCTTGCATTGACAGTGCATTTGTCGGTATGACACCCACAGTGCACAATAACCAGTTTCACTGTCCTGGTGTTGTGCAGTGATGGGTTCGCAGGTCACTCATGTCGCTGCTTTGCCTGTCTGCAGAGGCAAGTTGCGAAACTTGCTGTCTGACTTTATTGCATAACAATAACATGGTAGCGAATCTTCACGTGTTCACTTGAAACTACAGTAGGCGTTTTGCCGCATGCCGGTGTTGAACGCATGTAATGCAGGGAGACAGTGAGGTCTGATAGCGGATAGCCACGTACTTTTATAGCGTAGTGTGTGAAAAGAAGCATGATAAGTTTGAAAAATCCATTGTTAGTGTGAGACTAAACCCTTGTCCGGTTTGTACGGATGAGCGTTCACCGTGAAAAGGTCAGCAAAGGCAAGCAAGGATTTCTTGAAAGGGTTTTTGATTGCTTTGAACGAGATTTAGACGTTTGCAGCACTTGCTTCTAAGTGGTGCTGGCAAGTCTTCCTAACAGAGGATTCGCAATTTAATCCTGCAGAAACATTTAGTTATTAGAGTTTCTGGTGCTTTTAACTAATGGATATACCGTTGGGAATTTCTGAGAAAGATAAAAACAAAGAGAGTGCAACGGACTACTATGTCACAGTTTTTCAAACGAGTTTCTTTTTATGCGTAGTTTAACAGAAAAACTAGCAAAAATCATTATTGAAATAAGTCAAGAAAAGATGAAAGTACGCAATTTTCCGGATAAAAGTATATGAAAGAAGGCCTTTCGGTTAAAATTGGATTCATTCATGATTTTTGAAAGAGAATCCAAATTATTGGTTCTAAAGTTTAAATGCTTTTCCAAACTTTTCAGATTAGATTTTATAATTATTCCGAATCTGCAGACAGTGTTCTTTAACAATCTGCAGACTCTTTTTTTAAATATCTCACGACAGTCGTGTTCAGTTTAAATAAATGTTTGTTACAAATTAAGGACAGGTTTCAGAGTGGTTGCAACTTGCAAGACTACCTTGTTTCATAAATGATGTAATTGGTACTGACATTGAGGCATATTCCATTTTAGAATAAAAACATTTGGTAACAAGCAGACCAGAACCTTTTGTTGAGAAAACCGCTATTTTTGGGAGTGCTTCAGACGTTAAAAAAACAAAAGCTGCAAACGCGCAGTGGTTTAGCAAACGCTGTAATCACCGTTTTTTGCAATACAGCCAAGATGCTGAACGTTGGTTTTTGCAAGTCCAGTGCAATAAAACTCTTGAAGCATTACAGCGATCACGTTTATGCTGCCTGTTTCAAATGATATCAAGTAAAATCTATTAGGGGTGATATTTTTTCTTCTGACATTTTATTTATAATTTGTGAAACTATGCGACATTCATGCATTGCTATACACTTTCAACCTGAAATCTTCAAAACAAAGTCGTGAAGGAATATTGAATTCGACAGTTGTTTGACACAAATATTTCCTGAATGATTAAAGCTGTTAGTTGCTTTTTTGAAAATAAAGTTTGCAACTTCAGAGGGTCAATTCTTTTGGAAGCATTTGCTTCACCATCGAAGGTGGTAAGTTTCAACACTTGGCAAGTCAGACATTCAGACATTGCACGTGGGTTATGTACTCAGTGTCTCTTCAACTATATCTTTTTCTCGCAACTGTTTCCAAGCTAAAATATATAATTTAAGGTAACATCGCCACCTCACCGGCTAGAAACTTACTGTGTATTGTACGAAACACGGGAAAAAACGTGCAAAAAATAGCTCGCAGAAGCTTTTAAATTGTTTACTTTTTCCAATAAAATAAATTAAAAAGTTGAAAGTTGTGGCAGTGTGACCAACTTTCACATGGCAAACTTTAAACAACTTGCCAAAGATATATTAAACAAAAGCATAGCCTAAGGTTGCGCCAACAGATGTAAAGTGCGGCTATGAATCGAATGGCATTTATTTTTATCAAACTGGATTGGTGCAAGCGGTTAACTTAACTCTGCGTTGTACGAGTATTCACGACCCTCTGGTTGCATCGTAAAGTGCTAAAAAAAGGAAGGCTTACATAATATCAGTTGTGTCAGACTACACCTCCAAGCAATTTGTGAAATAAAAGCTTGGTACAAAAACAAGCCAGTGAAAGCTCCATTTTTTTCAAGTAACTGTGTGAAAACATACGCTGTAAAAAAATCATAACTAAGTAAAGACATTCAGGATGGATGTAACACCGCAACAGCAACAACAGGCAGTTTAAGACGTTCTTGTCATTAGATGTTTGATGTATGGGTCATCACGTTTCCTCTTAAAGCAAAGAAATGGAAAATGTTGTGTAGAGCGTTAGAATGCTTTGGCACAAGCAATTTGTCCTCCCATATTGACTAGCAAAATTGGACATAAGTTACAGGTTATATATCTTCGCACACACAGTGTTTTCAACATCTTTCTCAACAAGATCTAAACAAAACATTCTGACAGATGAAGAAAAAGTTTCGGACGCGCGAAAGCGTGGCTTAAAATTTAATGGGAGGCATTAAATTGTGTAATCGCACACACATCTGCTATACCGATTGGATGGAACCGCATGTCCGTTTTTACTTGCGCACGCAAGCCACTTTTTTGTTAAAAAGTGAAGCTTTTAAAGTTTTACTCAAAAAAGTTTCAACTCTTATCTCATATCAATCGGTAGTAAAAGCTCGCACAGTGGTCAATTTACATCAACTAATATGAAAGAAAAACTTCTGAATGCACAGGTTTTCCGAGATACAGGCAGTACTTCATGTTTAAAAGTATCCAAAATTTTGAAAACGTTAAGCGTCAGTGAAAGTCGTGCTGACGTAAGATTTTAAGAGCAGCAACTGTTCCATCTTCAGTTCAACAAAATTTGCACGTTTTTCTGCAGTTTTTTCGCATGTAACCTTTGTAAGCTATATCGTGACAAAGGTGGGAGTACATCTCACATGCTGCTTTTGACTCGGGACTGTCACGACAGTTCGTAATTTCTGAAAATAAAAACAGTTTTACCTGCCTAAATTTTTGTTATCAAATGAAGGTGATGCTGAACAACGGATTTCGCTGATGAATTATAACGAGTAATTAATTTATTTCATCACATAAGCACAAAACTAGGAAAAAGCACAAGTAGTATGTTAAGGTTTCTCTTATTCTACATGTGGTGGGAACATCTGAAGCTATGGTCGTTGAAAGGTTTGCCGGCCACCAAATGGCCGGTGCGGAGGTCAAAAGGTTTCAATCCACAAATATTAAATCTATCCGTCTGTCGAATCTGATTTGCCCTGGGACGGAATTTTCCCTTTAAAATATTTCATAAAACCTCCGTTTGTGAATCCAGGCTCAGCTTTATAAATCCGTTTGCAATTCGATGTGTCTGTATGTGTAAATGAAGAGGCTATTAAATTTTTGTTGGAAACCCTGCGCTACAATTTTATAATTTTTAGTTTTGCTGTTTCGCGCTATTTTTATGCAGGTTTCTCCGTAACAAGACCAAAACTTTGTAGGCGTTTATTAAATGAGTCATCTTTATTCTGTATATGTATATTTTGTCTTGTAACCTGCATGGGTGTTTAAAATTGTCGTTGTGTATATATCTTGTATTTGACTTTTTGGTGCTTTCTGGAATTTTTACGGTTGATGTGACCTTTTTCACTCATGACAACGTGGCAACCCTGGTTCATGCACCTGCATCAACGCTCATTAAGGAAATCGTCTAAGACAGGAAGCCGCCGGTTTGCGTCCAAAATAGCAACCCGAGCGTCTCGCGAGATAAAGAACACTGAAAGAAAGTGCCGCGCGACTCACGCGAAAAACGCTTGGAAATCACGCACATTTGTTTAACTCAGCGGTTCCTATTCGGGGTTTTAGGACCCCTGGGCATCGGAAACAAGATTTTCAGGGATCCGAAATGTTTAATTTCGAGTGTGAGAATTTGTGTTCTTCAGTTCTTGGAAGTACTTTCTTTCAAAAACAACCGAGGTTTATAAAAGCTTGCAAGTGCTCAAAAGAACATTACCCAGCTTAAGTATTGCAGTTAACGTTACTGATTTAACAATTTAAATTGCCCAATGGGTGCATTGCTATTTCTGCTTCACGCTGCGGTTACCACGCTGAAGATGGCCGGTGGTGCGATTGTAAGCGCATTGCGACGTTTAAATGTTTATGGCGCAATTGTGGCGAGATTGTTGTTTGATGCTGTAGAATTCGAACGTTTCTGGTGTTCAACCAAGCAAAGTTACCAGAAATTGTGTACAAAATCCCTATCTGTTCTAGTGCCCTTTGCACCAACGTATTTGTACAAATCTGGATTTTCCTCTCTACTTCATTTGAAAAACAAGTATCGGGACCATTTGAACCCCTCGAAAGATTTGCGAATGGCTCTGAGTAATTGTGTGCCAAGGTTTGTGCGCATAATTTCTGAGAAGCAACAAAAAGTCATTATAGGTCTGTTTCTAACGAGCAGTAAGGTATAAAAGTTAAACCGTACGACTGAGTGTTTTCTGTTGTATTGTCAGCAGTACTATGTATTGCGAGCATAAGTAATTTAAAAAATGAAGAAACTGCAAAATCTCACTGTTTTTGTGATTTCTACGCTTTTTTAAAAACGAGGGGATACGAACTTCACTTTATTTTCATGAAAAGGGTGACAGCTTCGAAAAACGTTGGGAATCTATGGTTTAACTATTTCACGCGAAAGTCGTATGAGATTTGCGCACGTTTATCTATGTTATTCACAAGTTACGGTGCATCGATCCTTATTATAATTGCGCGACTTCTGAAGGATTGCACATGAGTTTTCCCTTAGATGACGTTGCACAAGCAACACAGTTTCAGAATGGGTTTCCTAATCGAAGATATATAGTGGTAACTTGGAGAGAGCTGCTTGGTGCAAACTTATAACGGTGCCAGCCAGGGGCGTAACGAGATTTGATGGCGCCCGGGGCAAGAAGCAATTTGGCGTACCCATGTTCGAACTTGAGGCTTTTGGAAGCAAATGTATTGTATTGAAGACAGTACTTGTGACATTGTTGGGACTTTTCGGCACCCTCCGCAGTCATTTGGCGCCGCCCGCAGTCATTCGGCGGGCCCATAGTGATTCGGTGCCCGCGGAGTTGTGACCCCTTGCCCTCCCCTTCGTTACGCCCTTGCTGCCAACGAAACCAAATACAACTTTGCATTGTTTATGCTGTGCGTGAACTGATATCAGCCGCGATGCACTTGGACGCAGTCTGTGACGTTGTTGCTGGCATTGAAAAGCGAGCTGTGTGAACGATGGCCGAGTTAAACGTTTCACAATTGATGCTGCACAACGTTTATCTGCATTTCACATGGTGTATCTGAGAAACACGCAGTGTACCTAGTTGTATTTCTTGTGCTGGTGCATCGCGAGCGGTGGCTGCAGTGCAATTGAAAGGCACGATTGGCTATGGGGCGACGTTCCTAAAAAATTTATATCGGACACATTTAACACAAAAAAAACTGCTAAATCAGACAGATTTACTTAAATCGGAACAGATGTAGTTCCGGAACGATTAATTGTCCAAACAAACGATGAATAGTCCAGTAACTCGGGCTAGCTAATTTGAATTAACCTAGTACGCAGAGGACCAAATGGCGTTATCACTGTTTTGTTACGTACGTTACGCAACAGTGGACGAGTTCTCCTGAGAACTTCTCATTCACTGTTACGTAACTAAAGTCACAAAGCAACGATAGTGCCAGCTAGAATGACAGCAAATGGAAATTTCAGTGACGCAAGCCTCGAACCGTTGCATTTAGTGTCAGTCAGTATAGATCGCGTGATGAGTGACGCTATTGACCTGGAGTCGCCTCTCAACTGACGTCATCTATACTCCGTTCCACCTATCTAAATCGTGGCCTCAATACGTCATTTCGCTTAACCCAAAACATAGCATCGGAAATGAGACAAGACTAGGGAGCGAAAGGAATGCCAGAGGCGAAACTGCAAACACTGCTACGTCGCTGCAAATCCCATTCGCGCACTCCAAGTTCTTGGTGCCGCGGCGAGAGTGTTCGACCGCATTTTTGCACCCCTGGTTTAGTGCCATGCTTAGGACTTAGTGTGTTCTAATAGTGCTACTTGTAATACTCCTCAAAGAACTCAGTTAACTTAACTTGACGTGAAGATTTATTTAGTCATTTTAAATGTTATTTGCGGTTTATAGAACAGGAGCTGTATTGCCCAAGATAGAGAGTACAAGAATGAGCAGGCACTTTTCACAAAAAATTAATTTGTAGGATAAGTGATTCGGAAAAAGTCGAAAAACTTTGAATACTTTTGATTAAAAGTGTTTTATTGCAACTCTGAAGCGCAAAGATCTCCACCATATCCATAAAGATCTACTAAAACGTTATTTAAAAAATTGCTATGTTGTGGTTCAATCCTTCACCAGTCTGAAACTTTTGAAATCAGCTCATGATTGTGAAAAAATCGTACAGCTGATTAATTTCTTATGAAAAACAAACAGTGTTCCATTTCTGTTTGAATTAGTTCTCACAAAAGTACAAAAGTCAACTCCTAAAGACCAAACGAAACTGAATTCTTCTTAGTTTGTTTGAAGTCAATGTTTGGCAAAGACTGTTTCAAGTGCATGACATGGTAGTCTGGCTTGTATGTTAGGGACAGGGCCTGATTTATCAGCAGACACTGGAATAGAACTCCATCGGCCTAGGCCTACTTAAAATAATAATTCGTCGCACAAGAATGGCAAAAAGATTCAACATGGCACATTTTTTTTAATTTGGGCACCCACTAACGAGTTGGGCCTATAGAGGCCACAGGTAACGAAATCCAGCCTAAGAACAATGAAAAAGTTTTGGTGGGAATGGGACAAAGCACAGTGACAGCGTAAAGCTGAAAGCAATGGTAGAAGCAATGTTTTATGCATTTTTTGATTTCAACTTGACACAATTATTAATCTTTCTTCGAATTCTCTATCCTTGATTTTGTTGTAACAGTTCTTCTGTAAAAAGTAACTCGTTACACAGAGGCGTATAAGCTTTCCCCCCATAAACATGAACACGTTTTACATGAAAGCTAATATATATACCGACCCTTCTTGCTATACCTGCGTGCTTCAATTGACAACAAGCAAGGTTGCAGTTATCTTCCATGTATACAGGATATTCTTCGCAGTGATCTAGTTTTGAGTGACAGTCGTTGTCTGTGTTTGTCTTTCCACGACAGGGATTATAAATTTTTGAACCTAGCAACAGCAAAAAAAATGTCTGATATGAGGCCAGTTTTGCTTGTATGTCATATTGCAATACATTTTCGCAAAATGTTTCGAAAATAACCGGCTAATACTTAATTTAGATTGACAGTCACATATTTTTTGACTTGCGTTCTCGTACAGAGCTTGCTTGCTTCAACTCCCAGGTTGCGACGTATCCAGACGTCATAGTTTAAGACGTTCGTGTAAACTCCGTAGTATCCTGCCAAGCCACAGCCTTTACCGAAGGAAGTTATCCCGGCCAAATACCAGTCGCAGGAATCAGATCTCTGACAGGCTAATGGTCCGCCTGAATCTCCTACAAAATATTTAATAAATAATCTGACGTTTATAACAACATTAAATTTACGCAAGGGTAACAAGAGACAAAACCACGTCCTGCTGCTAATTACTACATAGAGAAGCACGAGGCATTCCGTTAAAAAAGCATTTTTCTGTTAGTTACACAAAAGATGTAGAAACAAAGTGTGCGTAATCACTAAGGTTTGAGTGTGAGAGAAAAGTTTTGGCGTAAACAACAGAAATTGGTCTATGATTGCATTGTTTTCGCGCATCAGCCGGATGATGAAATTTGATCTTAAAATTTGATTCATTGGTGGGGGTTCGTGCTTTAAAAAATTAACGTTAAAACATTGCGCGTGCAATGTCAGCAAAAAGATGACACAGCGTATTTGCAGAGTTTATGCCAAAGCAAATGTTTCTAAAACGCAGATGAAGAATTGAAAATTCAGGCTATACAGATTATTGCATTCGCCATTGGAGACATGTAGTAAAACAAAATATGCGTAGTTTTCAATCATACACAAAACGTTCGAGCTCCAGTTTAAATGAGCATCATGAGATAGCTTATGATATTAAAATAGCAATGTCGGATGCATTGTTTTTAACGTAAAGGTGTGTAACTCAGGTGTTGATTTCAGGGATTGTAAAGATTGCAATCTAACTTTCAGAAAGAATCATTTTGTTTTACTCTTTAAATACGTACCCCAGTACTCCATAACATGCATGCTGCATATGAAGAAATGTTGGCTTTGCATTTCATTACACTGGCTTTAGACTCTTTGCACCTATAGTCATGAATCTGGGTAATGACTGAAAGAATACTTCCTCGAGTGCAAGCGGTAGAGATGTTTTTTTGCGAAGGGTTCATGGTGTGACACTTTACAACAGGGGTGTCAAACTCGTTTCAGTTCAGGGTTCACTTCACGCAAATTTTAATCTCAAGCGGGCCGGACCAATGTAATCACTGTATAACACCCTGGTTATAAGTAATGACAACTTCCAACTGTTTTCATAACTTTGGTGCAAAAAGTTTAAGCTTATCTGAAAATGATTATTACCACATTTAAGGAGCAACCTTTACGAAACACCCGATGTTCTTTCATCACTGAAACCTGCTGTGAACACACCAAACATACAGGTATCCCATTCACCTCC
>JGI24159J19872_10003975_pt1 | contig 18726 bp, 11 predicted proteins | sample Ectturendosymbi4_FD_19872 | JGI IMG/M metagenome (IMG submission 19872) | reverse complement strand
AACCAAATTGTTTGAAATATAATGGTTTACAGATTAAGCACTAACTAGGCATAGGTCAGCACTCTAATCTATCGCTGATATGTCAAGGGCTGCTTGTGCATGAATTTGGAATGCTTTTTTTGGTTTTGAAGTTGCTATGGTTGAGAATCTCTTCATTGTTTTATGGGCGCACTGATTGTGATATGAATGTAAAATTTTGAATGTTAAATTAGTAGTCAAATATTGCAATGAATGCAATGGTAAGGGTGAAAAGAAAACTGTAAGACCTTGGTATCAATTTTATTAATGTAATAAACTTTTCTTTTTCTGTACAAAACATCCTTCATATTTCCGTAATGGATGTGATGAGTAGAGTAAGAATCCTTTTATATGAAAGGTAGGCGCTGGAATGTATCTTGCCTATAGGGTGGTCAAAAGTCTATCAATGATGTGCGGTCAGGACCAGCAAAGCATGCCTTCCAGTCCATATACTTTAGCAACCTCACTGCAAAATTTTAAGGTTACCGCCTCTGTTCTTTTCATTTCTTTATTTTTGATTTTTCCTGGCTGCGCCGCTTTTACCTGAGTAGGTTATGTCCAAGCCTTCACTAAATCATGTTTCAGTCATCAAGTGTAGTCTGACTAGGAAAAGCTGCCGAAACGCCAGCATTATTGGCGTTAGTAGCATAGTTAACCAGTCAGATTTAGGTTATAGGACGCACCACCTTTATTTATGTAACAAAGGGATACCAGCTGGCACGCAACATAACCAACACTGGTGAGCTTCGCGAACGTCAGAGCTTTGTTGTGCATGTAGAACGTCGCTGATTGTTACGACACCAGATTGTAAAAAAGTTTTTGAGGCCTACACTAGAATTTTTGTTTATGTGAATGCTGTAACGCCTGTTACTTGTGTAGATAATATTCTGACGAATTTGGTGTTCCAATAAACTCGGCATGCGTCGAATAAATTAGTTTGATGTAAAAAAATCGTTCTAAGAGTCTTTTGGGTGGAGGGGTGCTGGATGCCTAAGGACTCACCGGCAAATTTAAGAGGTACAAAGAGCAAAGAGAATGTGTTTATAAGTTTAAACAGAATGTGTCACGGTTGATTGAACAGGATGACGTCATAAGCTATGAGGGAACACTGAAAACGGATCTTGCCTACNCCGCTGGAATAGTTTGCGCCGACCCTGAGTGCATGCAGTGTTGCCACTGGGGCCAGCCTCGTTATCATCAGATTGTTGCCTTCTTCAACAACAGATAACATCAGATTTTTACGTTGCAGTTTCATATAAGCGAAATGCTTTTATTAAATTAGTCAATGCCTAACAAAGTACGATGAACCTCTTTGAATCCAAAACAGAGCGAAGTGTCGCCATTAAGAAGTAGGTCATGCGTAACCTTAAAATGTTAAGCCCAACGCAGCGAATGAGATTCTTCAGTTTGGAAAACACATGAGAAAATTGAGAAGAGTAACTTAAAAACGTGAGAAATTGATGAAAGAAACTTAAAAGTGTGAGAAATTGATGAAAGAAACTTAAAAATTACGAATCAAACTTCTTTTCATCTTAAAAAGAGGAGGAAACGTGGAAAATATAAACAACGCAGTCAACATCAGCTTTGTCGTCAAAACATCAGACATAAATTTCTTTCAAAACATCAGATCTGATGTTGAAACAACAGAAATGGCAACATTGAATTGCATGCATAGTGAACGCTGGATTCCGGTGCGACGCAACTATGCTGTAGAATGGAAGCGAAGTCGGAAATTTCGCAACTCCAGCTATCTGAAAGCATTGTGAGCCAGCCGTAATTCAAACCGCATGCAGACATTTCTGGAGAAAGTAGCTCCGCCTTAAAACGTCACAAAGGTTCGCAACTACAGTCAGACCTCGTTTATCCGGACCACTTTGTTTCGTGAAATAATGTCGCTTTAGCGAGGTATCCAATCGGAATCGAAAGCATAAAGAGCGAAATTCTTTCCAGAGCAAATGTCAACAATGTAAACAAAGGTGACGATGTGCAGTAAAGTAGAACTCGCCTAAGCGGACGCTCAAAGGAGAACAGAAGAAAACTGAAGACTTAGATCAGACGAACTGTCAACTTAAGCAAATATGTAAACTGCATGTGCAGCATGACTAAATGAAACAATCATAGCTTTTTCGTCTATTAGCAGATCTGATCGATATGCGTAAGCTAGTATGCATTGAGAATGAGATTAAACACGAAAAAGAACTGCACAAAAGGCGTTCTGCAAGTTCTGCCCCTGTTACATTCATTGTGCGTAGAAAATTGACCTTCACACTTCCATTGTGATTTAATAAACAACTAAACAACAGTTGGCGTGATCCGGTTTACCATATTTTTTCTACTGATTTGACATATCCGTTCCTAAATTTCCGTATCGGACAGCGTGTCGAGGTTTCCGGATTAAAGGGGTGAAATGCATTGGTAGAAATCCGTTCCTAGCAGTTTTGTGTCGGATAGCGGGATTCCGTTTTTTCGCAGTTCGGATAAACGAGGTCTGACTGTGCTCGCTTTGCGAACCTTGGTAATCTCGATGAGATGTCGCAACTGGGCAGAAGCCGCTGGCGTTCGACATTTTTAAGACATAATTAGCATCCGCTGATATTTGGTATTTCGTAATTATAACGCAACATTCCGACCTCAATATGGCATCCCAAAATACTGCGTCGGGGCAGATGTCCTTCCTTGCCCCACTCGTCATGCCAATGCTGCGAACGCTCATGGTGCGTCACATGACATCTCTCCGCTCATCGTCGCCACTGCCGGCTTTTCCACAACCGTCACATTCAACACACCTGTACTGGCAGCTGTCAGTAGCTTCATCTCTCAGTACCACTATGCATGATTTTTACCCTGTAGCGAACTCGAGTGAACCTCTGGACGCACAACACAGAAACATTCCCCTTCTCAGTGCACTGTCGACGTACAGGGCATGTCTCTTGCTGTGGCAGGTTCGACAGAAACAGACCTTTGTGGAAACTTTTCTTCAGTCGCTTTCTGTGTCGTGTCAGGCCCCCTTAACCTATCCACGTACGTTTGCACCAAGTGGACCTGCACCGCTGTAGCGATTGAACACAATACAGACTAACACAGGGCCTTAAGAGGAAAAATATGTGCTGGCGCTAGACCTGTATTGGGCCCCGCTATCATAAGTGATTAAGAACTTCATTAGCTTTTCAGTACTATGACTAGAAAACGAAATGCTTTATTTATTATTTTACGTAATAATCATTTACTAATGTTATTTGTACAGTAAATTTCAAAGGTTAAAGGTTGATCTCAAATAACGCACATAAGACAGTCGCTTTGCGAATTTCACAACTATACATCACATCCAACACTCGCTTTGGCATGGATCTATGCAGATTTGAGTACTCGCTTTGGCATGAATCCTACCAACGTTGATAGAATTTTTTTGATTTACTGTCCCGGTACCACACTGCAATAATAGTCTCTATAGCCCTCTGTTAGCTTGGTCATGGCGGTGCAATACAATTTTTGTAACCGTGATTTTTTTATTGATCACAAATTCTTAGTGGGATTGAGATTTGTTGAGTTTCCAGGCCAATCTAACAGATTTAATTTTTGTTTCCTGGAGAACGTCTTCACTTTTTGATGAAAGACACGATGCAAGATGCTGTTGGAACTTTCCTCTACCATCAGGAAATGCCTTTCACATATCTGGAATGACTTTTCTTTCAATTACGTCAATGTATTTGAATAAATTCATCGTACCTCAATTGGCAAAATGTACCTATTCCAGAAAAGCTAAAATTTTCACAAAACAACTTCTTTTGGGGGTGCTTTACTACCCCAGTGCAATGGACAAGACTTAACTGTTCACCCTTCCTGATCTTGACAAATGTGCTGTGCTTCCCTTGAACAAAAAATGATTTTAATCTGAAAACAGCACTTTTTCAGTCTTCGACAGTCCAACATTTATATTTATTGCCCATTCTAATCTTTGTTTTCATTTTTTGAGTGAGAAGCTGCTTTTTCAGGGGTTTCTTGGCCTTTCTACCAGCCTCCAGTAGGCGGCGTCGCGCTGTACTAGAGCTTATGTGAACTCCAGCATGCATCAAATTTTTTTGTAACTCAAAACTCGTCTTCTTTGCATACCTTTTGCAATGGCTGTTTGGGTTATAGTTTCAGTGTTCCGAAAGCGTAACAATGTGATTCGGCTTCCTAGGTGTGATATCTGCCATTAAAAATCACAGAACTTCCAATATGTACGACTCTCAATTAGGGGTGGATATTAGAATTTAGGGGCCCGAGACAAAATCTCAGAGAGAGACCCTAAAACATCGCAAAACTTGTGATATTTTATGTGCGCAATATGTGGTCTTAAAAGGAGACCCCTAATCCATGCAGGCCAGTAGCCAGGTTTCGAGGTTTGGGGGAGGAAAACACATTTTTAGGAGGTAAAGATTTTTGTTTTTATTGTATGTTTAAAACAAATTTTTCTGGGAACAACACAATTTGGGGGTTCAAAAATACTTGGGGGCACTGCCCCCGAATCCCCTCTGGGCTTGGACCCCTGTATATTATATCAAAAAATGGACCGCTACATTATGCACATGCTATACAAAACTTTTATTTGCTTAAAGCAGATTGAATTTTTAATTTTGTCTGGCAGGTTGCTTCTGCGTAAAAGACCATTTCAAACTCTAAAACAGGGGTGTGCAACATTTTTTGTCCGTGGACCATATAATCAACTTCAGACATCTAGCTGGGCCACACGAAAAATTTAGTTTTTTCATGTACACTTTAGTTTTTTCATGTACATTAGAATTTTCATGCATGATGGGGAAAATCAGAGTGTTGGCAAGGGCCACACTAAATGGCTTGGCGGGTTGGGTTGTGGCCCGCGGGCCGCCTGTTGCACACCCCTGCTCTAAAATGTTTGAAGTCATTTCATTTTACATTATTATTTGTTTACACATTAAAGTTGTTGAGGGGCCCTCAACAACTTTAAGAAAAGTGGCTTCTGGTTTTCTGACTTTTACTCATGTATTTCTGACTACCGTTGTTGTTCCATTGGCATTGAAAACTTGCCAATGACATCACGGTGTGGGAATGGTTAAAGGCACCGTACATTGGTTATAATTGTAGCTAGGATTGGAAAGCTTTCAGTAGCTCCAAACTAAATTTTGGTTTGTCAAAATTAAAGTAAGTCATTGAATTTGCGGCCCTCCTAAAGATTGTGACAATTTTGGCCCAATAAGAAATTTCGGTTGGACATACCAGCTCTACATAATCGTTCCCCAGACCGGAAATTTCAACTTAATTGGTTCCCATACCGGGAATCTCTACATGTCTGTTTCTAAACCAACATTCATGATTGTAAAGGTTAATAATGACTGCAAGAAACTTGCAAAACATTTGTTAAGCTAATAGTTTATTTTCCCTGAACGCGTTTTGTTAGCATTGGTGGAGCTGGAAGAAGACGAGAGGACGCTAAATACTTCCGGCTTTGCGTTAAAGCAGCTTCAGCACAAAGCAACTCACCATAACTCAGGACGCGTGTCTCATCTCAACTTTTTTCCTTTTATGTACCACGAGTTTCTTTGCTGTCAATTTTCTTGACATTGCTTCTACTAATGCAAGCACACTTTCAGAGAAAAAAACACATCATACCTGGACATGTCAGTTTGAGTGGACACCAAATCCAGGCGCTGCTGGGAAGATCTCATTTTTGATTTAGAGAAAGTTAAGCTGTAAGTTCTGAACAGAAAGTTCCCAGATCAGAACCGCTCCATACTAATACGAGCCAAACCCAAACATCCATTGCTGTCCTGATAACGTAATTTTTATCGAAGTTCATATTCTTGTCTGTAAGATCTTTGTGTTTTATAGCATTCAAATTTCATCAAAGGATTTTTTCCTCAGAAACAAAGTTTGACTGTTTTTAGTTTGCTTTTCTCCAGAAATGTTTAAGCATTGAAGAAAAACGCCGTCAGTTTTTGAGGGTTGTCATTTTAAAAGTGCATCACATTTTCAACGTTTGTTTAGTATTTTGTTATTTAGCATTCAACTTCTTAAGTTTAGCAAAATTCTTTGCTGATCATCATGAGAAAAATGTGTGTGACAACCAGCATCATCAGTACACCAAACAGTTTGTGACATGTGATATTTACACCCACGGTTTGGGCTTATGTTTTGAGCGTGATCACGCTCGACAGCACAAGGTGTCGAGATCAATGTTTTCGCACATAGCCTGAAATATTTCTGGCTAAATAGTTGTAAATACTTTTGTTTAAAAGCCACACATTTTTTCCACCAGGCTGGCGTTTGAAGAAACTGGTGCATTTGAACTTGTGATAAGAGCAGTTGAGTGGAAATTGTCTGGCATTGGGCCAATGCCTGTCCAGCTTAATTGCATGTACCTACTGTATGAATTGCTTTGATCTATTTTTTAGAAGACTGGGGTAAGATTCTAAGCAAACTTTAAATCGAATAGAAAGCCGCTGTACTCTATTAAGATGACTTTCTGACGCTTCACCAAAGACCAAGTTGATTCGTAAACGAAGACGAGAAGGGCATTTTGAATGAAAGTATCGAGGATGTTTGTTTCTCTCTCAGTAACGCTTGTTGTTTTACCGGTTCGGATCGAGGTTCATCGTTTTAACTACAGAAAAATTGCTTTGATCCAAACACAAACATGTAACTGTAGGTTGAGCTTGTATTCGATCATAAAGGGCTTTGCCCGTGAAAGCCTCCATTTTTAAATACCTGTAATGGCGGCTGGAGAACAAAGGATTCAGAGAAGCTTCAATTCGATTGTAATTCAGTCTTGCGAGGTTTTCTGACAATGACAAACTTACAAACAGGCTGAAAAGCAATCGATATTTATACATGCAAGCGTAAAAGCTCTGTGCACTTTGAAAAGCAGTGGTTTTAAAAATGCAAAAAGTGTTCGCAAACATCATGTACGACAAAACGTTCTGAGCTGTGATGTACTCTGAAAGTTCTTTGCGTTACAAAAAGGTGAAAGTGCTAGCACTGAAGATGATTGACTCTTGGTGTTCATCTGCCTAACCAAGTGTTTCGGCTGTATATGCAACTAAAATTCACAAAACATTACATGGTCTTTTCAACTTCAACAAACTCGATCGATCAAAGCAATATTTTGCAAAGTTTCATTTTTGTTTGAAACTGACTTGAAAATGAAAAAATATTGCACTGCCAATATTACATGGCTGATTGCCAATTTGAAAAATAGTTAGGATATTTCTGACGTTATCGAAAAATTGATAAACAAAAGAATAATTTATTCATTTTTCATTAATTTTTCCTCTGGAGAGGATCACGGGAACTACAGGCCCTAGGAGTACTCGAAAGACCTCGTGGTTTTCCGTAATCTCTGATAGTTCTTCTGGTTCCACACCAAAACGGGAGCCAGCGAGATCGGATATATAATCACGCTCCCACATGTTTTATCGACCTTTGGCCCGGCCCACTTTCCCCTGATTGTGGCCAGCAGGTCTCTCCAAACCAACCTTTCTTGGGACATTCTGGTTACATGCACGAACCATCGCAGCTGAGATCTCTCTATTCGGAGAAGTGGCTCGACATTCAAGGCTTTACGAATTTCAGAGCTGCGCACTTTGTACAAAAGAATCAGCAGTTGGCAATGTTAACAAACAGTAATAAAACCGTTGCAGTGGAGGATCGCCTTCAAACAGTAGAAAAATAATTTGGTCTCGCTTTTAAAAGGTAAAGTTTAAATGCCTGAAGAGTGCATTGGAACATGAATTCTCTGTTGCACACTATACAATCCTATTGGTTCTAGAAAACTAATAGACAACGAAATATATGCTCAAATGTTTTTACACAAAACAGACTAAAGTTGCTTTGAGTAAAAAAGTTGCTTCAAAGCCAGTTTCAAGAACATATGAGGAAGAGGGTGAAAGTCAAGGGTATAATAATATAATCTGCAACTTTTCTTTATTCTCATCCCATTGCAAATACACTGTACGAAATAAACCTTAAAAGAAAACAAAACGTTCGTCGCCCCTTTGCAAGCAGTCCCTGCTTGTATATTCCAGCAGATAACTTAAGAATAATTGTTGTCTACTTAAACGCTATTAATTTGGATTTGGTTGAAGTCAACCAGTGGCGATTCTAGAACTTAAAAAGTGGGGGGGCCACTGCGGGGCCAAGTAAAAAGTAGGGGGCCAACATAAATATTTATCTTGCATGGTGATTTTTCGTTGTTTTGAAAAATCCCCATGCGATATAAAGATTTATGTTGGTGATTTTGCGTTGTTTTGACGATTAAGTTGCTATGATTTACCATATCAAACCCAACATAAGCTTATGAATATCGTTAAATATGAACTAGCGTTTTTATTCACTTAGAGACACTTGAACGCCGCTGTGGATGCAATCACACACGTGTACTGCTATGTCCAGTGCCGGATTAACAATAGTAGCAAATATAGCAATTGCTAAGGGGCCCGCGTTTTTAGGGGCCCCGCGGCCCTTTGTGTGAAAGTTGTTCTTCAATATATGCAAGGGTGGACGTTAAAATTAAGATGCCCGAGGAAAGCTCTCAAAAAGGGGCCCTATACAGAAACTTTATTCGTTGAAACCAAGGTAAATTTTTCATTTTGTCTGAGAATTTGCTTCTGTGTGAAAGTAAATTTTACATTGTAAATTGTTTGAAGTCATTTGGTTTTAAATTGTTCTTTGTCTACACATTCAAATTGTTGAGGGGCCCCATTAGGCGCATTTGCACAAAATGTTGCTTTATTTTGACAAACATATGACTTGCTTCAGAGCTTATTAAACGTGGCGCAAGAGTGATTAATAAACTATTTAACAAAATAATGCAAAAACTAAGTGCGAAACTCTCAATAGGGGCCCTCACGGCATCTCTGAAAGAGGATGTGCGGGGCGACCGCCTCGTTCGCCTCCCCTGATATCCGCCCCCGATTAGATATCTTTTACAAATGTGGCCAATGATTTGCGCACTTATTTATCTCTCATAGTGACCAACCGTAGTTGAGAACGGTCATTTTCTAAAATTAAGGTGATAGAATGAACAAAGGAGCACCATTAGACAAAACAAGCTGAACGGTCTGATTCTAAAGAGTATAAAGCATGAACTTCTGTGTGCAATAAAAACTACCAGTAGCCTATCATAAACAAATTCGCTATGGCAAAATCTTGAAAATACCATCTTAAGCAGTGAGTTCGCTGCCTTTGACAACCAACTTCGACACATATTGAGACTACACTGACTGTTGATATAGCAATGATAAAAAATTAGGTGAGTCTGGAAGCATTAATTAATGTCTCTTTACTGTACTTGTGAGTTGTACAGTAATGTATTCCTTCTTGGTAAAAAGATACGTATATACATACGTCTTTGGTAAAAAAGAGATACCCATAATGTCCACCATTTGCTATTTAGGACCAAGATTTTCGGAATTCAATACGCCTAATAGTACTCACGTAGATACCCACAAAATTTATGATTTAAGATTTGTTAACTTTTAACGTGTATTTTTAACTTGGGGCCCCGCGCTTTTAATATGCTACAGGCCCCGCGCTGCCTTATTCCGGCACTGGGTGGAGTAACTACATTTCTGATCTTGCTTGGTCCCGTTTTGGTGTGAAGCCAGCAGAACTATCTGAGATTGCTGTTGACCGTGATGTATTGCGAGCCCTCCTACGGCTGCTGCTCCCGCGACCATCCTCAGAGGAAAAGCGAGCACGAAAATGAAGAATGAATGATGTTGTTTCTTTACACGGTCAGTTAAAATTCGTTTTAGATGCTTCAATACAATGGTGTCACTTTTTTCCACTGTTTGTTGTCCGAACGGCTAAAAACTCACCTTCACAACGTCGCCTCAATCTTCAAGCAATTTCGGCAAAATGTAACTATATGAAGTAGCTTTGTCAACATTTTACAAGGATTCACCAAACGTTTGCCTTTTTGTCAAGCACAGAAAGATCCATACAGGCTCCATAGCTACCCGCTGCATGCATCGTGTTGCTATAAGCCATGGATGCACAACCCTGGATGTACGGCTGCATGCGGCCTTTGATAAAAATCTTTGCGGCCGTGAACATGGAATTAAAATTATAAATTATGGCGGCCGTGCATTAATAAAAACTTTTTGTTTACTGCATGAAGATACTTCGTATAAAGACAGCTAAACAGACGTGTGAAAGTAGGCTAGGTTCAGTGCATGGAAGCACAACAGAAACAATGCAAAAAATTCATCTTGAACTTACTGGCGGACGTAATTCGTAAAAATAAACGTAATGCGGCCGGCAATAGCGAAAAGGTTGTACACCCCTACTGTAAATATTAAACACTGAAAACTATGTTTTTCAAATGTATACTTCCGGAGAAAATAGAGCTATTTGTTCTCTTTGGAAACAGAGCACTTATGTTATCAACAAAGCGACAGAAAGCATTTCTCCCATAACGTGGACGTAACGGTGAAGGAGCGTGCGCTGCATCCCCGTAATACACACGGGGCTTTACTAGTGCTTGGCTTGAAAGACTTATTCTATTATAACAGTGATGGTGATGTTGGTATCAAGGAGACTTCAGACATGTAGGATGATAGAACAAAGTTTCATAAGTTTTCACGCGATAATTGAATACGTATTTTCGTGTTTGATCAATACTTCAGAAAGACGGCATTCACAACTGTAAGATAAACTAGCAACTGTAAAATTGTCTCTTGACTTTTCCTACTTAGTATGCAGTTAAAGCTGTGGTTCGAGTTAAATTTGGTTGCTAGAACTTCACGTAAAACGTTTCTGTCCCTTTAAATGTTTGCAAAGAATATTGGAAGTTTAATTTTGCCGCTACAAGGGCAAGGTACAAGGTATTCGGGAGCGGTGAGTCAACGCTCCAACGGTGTGAAATATAATAAAATTAAGGCTGTATTTGTCAACTTTGATGCTCCGGGCAAACGATGATGCTCCATGATAAAGGAAATGAAATCAGGGCTCTGGTTGTCGACTATCCGTTATAGAGAACTGAACCAACTAAAATTTGTGCAGACTTTTTGAGAAGATGCAATGGCAGGCGAAGTAAATTCGTTTGTAGAAGTGAACTTCTTTTGGAACAGCAAAGAACAACCTTCCTGGCAGGTGCAAGAAACCGGCGATGGCCACCTTATATTTTGGTATCTCGAAAACTTTCACAGAAACAAACGCGAATTTATGCAAAAGCATATGCTGTGATCGTACTCTTATCAAGAACAAATTACAGCCAGCTACTGGCGTAGCAATGAGGGTAGTGAAATTTTATCAGAACAAACGTTTCCGCCTCTGTCAAACCAACATCTTTCCTTCAATGTACTTCATCCAGTTAAAAATAAAAACAAAATTTACGCTTTATTTACAATGTGTAACATTACTCCTATTTTATAGCAATATCCGAAACCAAGTAAAAATTAAACTGTTGTTCAAATGTACAAATCCCTAACTACTACTTTGTTAATGCTGACTCTTCGACTAATACTGTTTAGGGTGTTGGGCTATATGTAAACTCAAAACTCCTGTTTGTTATAGGGCAAGATTTAAAATTACCTGTAAGTGACTATGAAAGTTTATTCATTGCAGTTAAGTCCAACTATGCTAATGGCAAATGTATGTATTTACAGACACTCTCTCAAAATTTGCAAGCTTTCAGCTTGTATTCACTAATTTACTCTAAAAACAGCAATTACACTTTGGTAGTGACATAAATACTTGAGACCCACATTATAGATTTACAGAAGAAACCTGCTAGATTTTCTTCTATATCTCAACCGCCTCTGTTTGATCATATCTGGAAAAAAAATTTCCTTGTCACATTTATTCTGGAATTGCTCTCTGATCATCTTCGCATTTTTCTTACCTTTACTACTAATTGTAGATATGCACATATATAGACCAAAAATTCGTTTCTTAAAAACTTTGATCTTTCATCCTTCCTGGAAGATGTTAACACTGATCTTTATAGTCTAAATTTCAGCAACATCAGTGCTATCAACAACATTTTTTAAACTTGTATTAGTATGCTTTAACATTGTCTACCAACATCCTGATCGGCTTGCTTCAAGAAAAGACGCTCTTTCCTTACACAAACCGTGGTTGAACAATAGTTTGTTTACGTCCGTCTCTGGAATAAATGCCTTGTATAAAAAATGTTAGCAACAATTTTAGCCAGATACAAGTTTGCAGAAACAAGCTTACTCACCTGAATAAATCCTTAAAGCAAAATGACTACAGACAATAATTTGAAAGCTATGGAAATGATGTTGAAAAGGTTTGGAAAGTAGTTACTGTAATCATGGAATTATTTCCACAAAAAAAGAACGAAGTTAGTAATGAATTATTTAACGCTGACTCCAGAAGTCAGATTCATTGTGAGGAACTAATTCACTTTACGAATATTGGTAGAAATATATATTCCAAAAGTGTCCCTCACCTACAACTTTTAATGACGTTCTTAAAATCAGTAATTTTTCTAAATTATGTGCATACGATTTACCACCGCTGGTGAATTAGGACAAATAATTTCATCTCTAAAATGCAGAACAACGTCAAACTCTTGTGACAAATCAGCAAAGTCTTATAACCCTCTGCTAACATCTCATATTCATGGTCACAGTGGCGCAGCCAGAATGGGGCCGAAGAGGCCATGCCCCCACAAAACAAACTTTCTAAGAGTTTTACTGGTGCTTGGTATCAAGTTTCAACTGTTGGAAAGACGTCAGGGCAGTGGCGTAGCCAACCCAAAAATTTGGGAGGGGCCAAAAAATTGGGGGGTCAAATGCTTGATTTTAGGCAAATAACACTATATTTTTGGAAAAACGCCTCTCAAAGCACAAAATGACTATATTTTCTAAAAATGTGGGGGGAATGGCCTCTCTGTTCCCCCTGGCTACGCCTATGCGTCACTGACTGACGACATGATTGACTGGCCACACCCGAACAAGATTATTGGCTGCGCTACTGCGTGGCCATCTGAATTTTTTAAGAAATGTGTGGCACAAGGTGAATTTCCCAGCTTTTTATAAGTTGCCGAAATTACACCCAACCCTGAAATAGCTATTCCCAACTCTCGTTATGACGATAGGCCAGGCGTTCCCAAACTTTCTCTGACCATGTACCCCTTCAGCATTCCGACAGATGAGCATGTACCCCTTTAGCATTTCGAAAGATAAGCATGTATCCCTTCAACATTTCGACAGATGAACATGTACCCCTAATATTTCTTATGACAAAATATTTTATCATGATTAATAACAGACATATTTAAAAATAAGCATATAACGGCTTTTGAAAATAATATTCATATTCACTGTTATGTGTATAATTATTTGGCAATCAAAGATATATAAATATATATTTCTCTTCTATTGCTAACCTTAAATGTACCCCTTCGGATAGGCAAATGTACCCCTAGGGCAGGGTTTCTTAACCTGGGGTGCTAGCACCCCCAGGGGGTTCTGAAATCAATTTTAGGGGGTGCTGGAGAAGGTCACACATGTGGCGGTAAAAGGTAAAAGGAATAAGCTTGTCTTTACTTTATCCTTATAGTAACCAGGTGTTAGCCAATGGTAGGGGGTGCTGGACTGCTTAGGCGTGACCAAAAGGGGTGCTAAGGTTGAAAAATGTTAAGAACGCTGCCCTAGGGGTACATGTACCCCAGGATGGGAGCCTCTGCTTCAGACCAATGTCCACCCCAACCTTTTCCAATATATTTGAAAAATTGAATTACAACAGATTGCACTCTGTTTTGTGCGTAATTGCATTCTAAGCACAGAGCAACACAGGTTTGCAGTAACCATTCAACTGAATTAGCAATTTCTTGCATCTACGATAGCATGATTTGTAATAAAGATAAAAAGTAATAACAGGTACATTGTTCCTGGAATTGATTAAAGCTTTTGATTATGTTGATCATAGTATCCTACTTAAAAAATTGTTTTAGTATGGAGCAAGAGGAGCACCCTGAAGCTTCTTGCTTCATACTTGGACAACAAGGTTCAATGTAATAAAATGGCAGATAATAAATATCCTTTCTTACCTGTAACATGTGGTGTTTCGTAGGGATCTGTTCTTGGACCTTTGCTATTTCTGATATATATTAATGATATTGTAAAAGCCTGCAACTTTAATACTGTTTTATATGCTGATGATATAAATCTTCATATTTGAAGAAAACTATGAAAATCTGCAAAAGCTTGTAAATGGATGAACTTAGAAAATGGTCTGCTGGATTCGTGGTAGTAAATTATCCATCTATTATTTCATAAGTAATTTCATACTTATGAATAACCCTAAGAATAAAATTTTGCTGTTCATATTGATATAATCAACTAATATCAAAACAAAGTAACTTAAATATCGCGGTATTGTACAAAGTTATTAACTTAATCGGAAGCTTCAAATAGAAAAGTTGGTAACACAACTTTATAATTCATATGGAAGTTTGTTCAAACGCCAGCATTTCAGTGCTATGGTCTGTTTATTTTGCGTTTCTTCATTCTTATCTAACTTACTTAATGATTAATTGGGGATTATCCAATAAAACTATTTCACTTCCTCCAATCAGATTGTAGAATGATTCTGTAGAGCCCATAATTATAACAAAACTAAGACGGATATTCTCTTCTCCAACCAGCAAATTTTTAAAATTCCTGATTTGTATAAATTGTCTGTTGCGAAATTTGTGTACTCTTTTCATACTTGTGCAAGACGTCGACAATCACTTGTGGAAGATTACATCAGTTCACAAAAGTTTATCAAACAAGGCTTGCAACTTCGAAAAATACCGTTTACCCAGAATGAAAACATCTTAGCTTTCTTTAATGTGTATTGGTCCCAAACTTTCTTCTGAAATTCTTGAAAATTTGAAGTCACTTTCACGTTTTTCATTTGGAAAATAATACAAAATTGCCCAGTTTTCGCCAATACGTCAATTTCTCATTCTTATGTTTTTTCCGATTTTCTGTAGGTGTACATACAGTGCCTCTTCCTTCTGTAGTACCCTTCAAAGTGTTCACACCATCCCTGTTCATAGGCATGCTTTTACCCCACTGCGCTTTTTGTTTTCCAACGCGAAACGTTGACGCGCTTGCATCTGAGTGGTGTTGATAAATGCATGAACGCTTAGAAAACTATATGCCATCGCCTACAAAAGTCTATTGCGGAGAAGATCATGGAACGAGGACAGAGGAAGATGAGTTAAACGTGCTATAGGCAGCTGAAGAGAGTGAACCTGGCTGCTGGTTGAAACATTCACTATCAGTCAAACCATCGCATCTCTTAACCTGCATACGTTGCGTGATACTGACGAACACTTCATTCACAGCATGATAATGCAATTTTAGAAAGTTAGCGCAATCTACTAAGAGCCGTTTGAAACTTTGCAAATGTGTGTTCCTATTCCAAAGTCGGTGGGTTCACATTAGCTGACACGGTTGTGCACGAAATAAAGCAACATTTGCTGCAAATTGAACATTGCGCCAGCGTACTCGCAACGGTTTTGACGCCCTGTAAAGCAATGGTGCAGTTCTTAGTCATGCAACGAAAAATTTTGTTTCTCTTACATATTGCAACTGCATGTGTTCACGTGCGTGTATTATTAACGGGTAAGTACTGTATTGTATATCGTGCAAAACTAAAAATAAGCAAGTAACAAATCTAGTTAGTCAAAAATGGTTGATGGGTTGGATGTACACTAGCCAGTGATGTAGTCGAGACCGTAACCTTCGAGACCGAGACCTGGTTAAAATTTCGAGACGAGACCGAGACTTCATCAAAAACTCCCAGACCGAGACCGAGACTCGAGACTTCAAGTTCGAGACCGAGACTCGAGACTTCAAAATTTGTGCGTTTTGCCGAATTTTTTTAAAAAGACGTTGTCATCACTTCTGAGTTGAATTTTTTCAAATATCTGCCATTTTCCCACATGTTTTGGTTGTTTCTTGCCTGAAAATACAACAAAAAAAAATCGTTGAGTTATAGAAATTTAAATAAACCATTTCTTTGCAATATTCAAAGTGTCGAGACCTGAAACCTTCGAGACGAAAACCGAGACTCGCAAAAATGGGTCTCGAGACCGAGACCAAGTCTCGAGACTCCATCGCTGATGCTAGCTCAGCCATTAGAACCTTCAGAAGGGCTTGGTGTAGCCCTTCTCGAGGTTGGTGAAGGAAAGCACACTGCAGTGTTAAAAGAACATTTTTTCACTAGCTGGTAGGCCCGAATTTTTATGCCAGCATGAACGCATGCACGAACGCATGAACCCAAACGTGGATTGTGATTCATTTTGTTGTGCAAGTTGCAAAGATATGCGTATTTTGATTTTCACATAACCAAATCAAAATTTTCTCTTGTTATGCTATGCTTAAATAGGAACATTATAACTCCATCACAGTTTTAATCTAAAAGAAAGTTTTCACTTTCAGTTCACTCTTGAAAGCAGCCAGATATCCAGAAAGGTTCGGAACACTGAATGTTATAATTTATACAATTTGCGGATATGCTGTCACGTCACTAAGCGTATCTTCAATTTAGCCTCTCGTTGGTGAGAGTTTTTAAAAACATTACTTTTAATTTAAAGACTCATACCAAACTTTAAACCAAAATGCGATAATGAAATATTAACGGTCGCACTTAATTGATTCGATTGCCCAGTTTTATTTCTGGGGTTGTACTGTAGGCAATCGGCGTGGAATATTTGACGTGGTGTTCGCGCCATTGATCGCGATCCTATGGTTGTAGAGTTTTTCTACGTTGACGTGGGATGCTTGCATTAACCAACTTTACCTGTACCACCAAGAAAATGCGGCGGGGCACGTTGACCACCTGATTACGATGGTTGCGTTCTTTATGGATGACCTGCTTTGGGAACGACGGTGACCGATAGCCGATCCGTTGGACTAGTGCAGACTGCTGAGGTGACCGGAGCCGCATTTTCAGACAACGACTCCGCTCCTGTTTCAAACTGTTTGAATCCGGATCCGGGTTCGAAATTTTTTCAAATTTGAGAATCCGACTTCTGTTCAAACTCGGGCAACCTTTGAAGCAACCGAAGTTCAGCAATGTTTTTACTTAAGCAATGACATTTATGAAGACTACGCAGACTCCTGCTACTGCCCAAAATAAAAGGGAGTCCGGATCCGGGTCCAGTTTTTCACAAATATTTGACTCTGGCTCCGGATCCGAAAAAAACAGAATCCTGCCGGATTCGACTCCGGATCCGGATCCGTGGTCACTTACAGGAGACTGCCGGTGTTCAGCCAAGTGTCACCTATGGCTGTTAACGCAACGTGCGCGCCCACATCGTCCGACGTCCATGTCCTTTTCTCTTGGTCTACTTAACAGTGTTGTCACACTGTACGTCAATTCAGTTTCTGATTTGTCTTTTGGAGAGGATTGTGCAAATGAAATATATATATACACTAGTGTAGGAGACGGGGGTGCAAGGGCTGCAACCTCACCCCCAAAGTTTTGATTTGGTGAAAATCCGAGCAAAATGTGAACAAATTTGGGCAAAATATATGTAAATCTTTGTGTGCAGACGAAACTCCAGGGAACACATCCAGAAGACAAAATATACCGAGTCGAATGAAACCAGACATTGTACAAAACTCAGTCGTGGTGCTACAAGACCACTGTCGTTATGAAGCGCCATCAACAAAAACACCATATAAACAAATGATGTTGCATTGGTGTGTGGTACTTGCGCTGTCTGCATGTTCCTCAGTTTTATGCTTTATGCAGCCTAGTGTTTTAACTGAAGAGTTTTTGCTTGTGAGGTTTCTGGAAGTTGATGTCCTGACAAGGATGTAGTGGAAATGTAAACTTACATCCAGTGGAGTTGGAGTACATTCTACCAATAATTCGGTTTTCTCTGTATGCGCATACTTATACATGCATACATTTTGCTTTTTGGGCACAACCTTTTTACAAGAACCATTTTTGGGTTTCATTAGCACTAGCAAATTTTAAGCATATTAAGCTATACTTGCAAATAAAGTCCTCGTTGCAGTAGGAAACATCTTTCCACTGCAGTAAAATTGCGAAAAACTTGTCACATCATCCGTTGTTGTAGTTTGCGTTTTGACACTGAAGCATAAAAGTTTTTATAACTGTACTAGAATGTTTTTCAACACGAAACGCCGATGAATCATGGTTGGTGTTTGATAAGAGACTTTTCATCAGGGCCTCCGAGAGAAATTTTACCAAGGAGTACTAGGAAGACCGACACCGGGCCCCCTTGTTTCCTTGGGCACTTGTCGAAGCTTGTATAGCTTGTTTGCATAGTAATCAGAATCAGCTGTCATGCTAAGATTTCCAAATAGATTAAATGGTTTACTGGCAGTTGACTTATACTGATAAATAATTTTAGGCTTGATTACAGAAAAGCTGATCATGCTTTCCCGGGCCTACGCACCTATCGGGTACGATGTACCTCCTGTACATCCCTCTCGTAGGCTCTGCCTTTCATCGCTACGTAAAGCTCAGAGACTAGAGAATGAAGAGCAAAACCTTAAACCATGAAACACTGAATGCCGCTCTTTATTATGAATGCCGCTCCAACACTGAATCGTAGTTTTTAACTTTTACTTTAAAGTTTTCCTGACTGTGAAGGTTTTTTCCGAGACGTCCAACGCGGTTTTATTTAAATCCGTGTTTATGCGTTATTGCTTCTCAGTTGTGTGAGTTTCAAACCACTAACTATTTCCG
>JGI24159J19872_10003974_pt1 | contig 18732 bp, 13 predicted proteins | sample Ectturendosymbi4_FD_19872 | JGI IMG/M metagenome (IMG submission 19872) | reverse complement strand
GAGAAAGTATAAACCCAGCTAAAATGAAACTCTGCCCGGGTTGTCATAACCCTTTCGCATCTAGCAAGCTCTACAAATTGAGTTTTTTTTGCATTTGGATGATGGTTGATTTGGTACTGTTGGGATCCATTCTGTAGAGATGTTGCCTTCGAATTTCTTTGTTCGCCAGAACTTATGAAATAAAATTTTACTCAATTTAGCTTCAGTTATTTTAGTATTGATATTCGTTAATGTGAAGACTTTGATCATACTAAATATTATTTTTAGAACAGGTCCGCGGGCGACTTACAGGGTCCTTGCGGGCGACTTGGTGCCCGCGGGCACCACGTTGGTGATCCCTGCTGTAGTGTGTCACGCTGGGCACGCGTTCCTTGTGTTGTGCACCTCTGCACTGGACGAAAAATTATCACTAAGAGCTTACATTTTTTCAATCGTGCTTGTTATTCATTTGTGTTTGTTTGGCTATTTTGAGAGCATCCTTAATTGGTCGCAGAAAGCACTTATGTCAGTTGGTTAATTGCCACCTTGAAAGGGGAGTTGTTGAAGCAATTTGTAACGTTACAAACAACAGTGGCGGTTTTTATGAAAAAAACACACTTTGAAATTTGATGAATAAATTTCTAAATAGGGTCACTGATATGTCAAATGTTTTTCAGATTCTGCAATCCATGGTATTTGCTCTTTTGGGTAATGTCATCAGTCTTGTACTCGATCTTCCTTGGACACTGTACTTCACTTTTGTCATTGAGGAAAGACATGGATTCAACAAAATGGTGTAAAATTTTGTAGTGTTTTCCTCCTTTGGTGTGAATTCGAGTGACCCTGTAGTGCTTTCTTCAATATTTCGTAACTTTTTTTTCGTGAACTTAGCTGCAGTTCACCTATACTATGGAACTTTTGAAGAGATCTCAAGATCGCCGAGATCGCGAAACCGCTCAGATATCGAAGGTCGCTTATTTGAAGTAACCCATCATCGTTCTGACAGAATGTTGACGTTGTCGAAATACAAAACAACTAAATGGGCTGGAGAAAAACAGACACCCTCACACATTCATTTCTTCTGTCATCTCAGAAAGCGTGATAGGCCTGTACAGGGGAAAAACCGTGACGTGTGATATATGGTTAATCAGACCGGTTGCAGCCCAGAGATCATCGGTTACACAATAACAAAAATGATTATGGGCATAGATCACCGGTTGAGCACGCACTACTACACTGGCTAGAACAGAAAAAATTCAATAATCAAGAAAACAGTTTCGTGGGGAATGCTAGTTCAGTTAAACTGAAAAGAAAAAGCCTTAGCAAAATATGTTAACATTACTATCGATGCCAATACTTAAAAGAAAGCAAAAATTCGCTGAGCGATCCATGTGTTCAACGACTAACGACGCGACTCAGATAAAAAGTAGATGCCCATAAAATATTTCGACAGATTAAAGTTGAAACCGAAATGTTGCCTGTTTGTGGTTGTTGACGGTAAAAACATTCAAATTCTGGGACAAATAACGGCAATCTTGAGTTAGATAATTTGGATACACATTGTTGACTTTTTTAAGCTTGCACTCTTACAAACCAAATAAATACAATTTTTTTAATGACTGTTGCAGAAGAGTGCAAATGACTGGCTAGAACAGTGGTTCTCAAAGTGGGCGGAATCATTCCCCAAGGCGGCGAAAACGCTCAACCATAAGGGTTCTATAGTTTTCCACATCATATTTGTTTGAAATGAGATTTTTGGCTATGACCTTAATGCTCTCATAGCAAAGAAACCGCATGTTGATTCATAAACGAGGTGATCTTCGACTGTCCCTCACTCAAATGTCTCCCAATATTTCAAAGCTTAGTGAAGGTCGCCAAGCGCATCCATCACACTGAGCTGAGGACCATGGTGTGTATCGATTTCTTTAAATAAAATTCTTTAAAAATACCACCTTGTGTTTGCTTTATCAGGCTTGGGGGGACANCGGTGTGTCGAGAGTAAAAAGGGGGCGATGGAACAAAAAAGTTTGAGAAGANACTGGGCTAGAATATNTTTAGTGTTTATTTAGTTGATATGTTTTAAGGCGCTGTTGGTATCTTTAACCAAATTATCAATGAGTGTGGTGTTACAAGTTGTCCAAGTAAGTATGCAGTATTGCAGGTTACTGTAAACGGTTACGAAACAAACTTTATAATAATTTCATGTCCAAATAATGCTGGAGTTTAAAAAACATGCAACTTATTCTTAAAATGCTTTTGTTAGACGTTAAACATGAGTACCCGTTATAAATTATGGTAAGTTATTACTCAACAAGTATTTTACCTCATTTTTCGTTTTGAGTCGTCAGCACATAAAATTAGAAAATTTATTCATTTGTGAGATTATTCATATACTGTATAACAGAAAAGGTCTAACCATGGATTCTTCAGGAGCGCCATAAGATAGACGGAAATCGCTCGATATGTGGTGATAGGTATACACAAATTGACATGGGTCGGTTAAATAACTTGCAATTAATTTATTACCATCTGTATTTACCTCATTGTTCTCAAGCTTTTTTAGTAAAATCTTGTGATTTACTGTATCAAAAGTATTTAATTATCAATATCACTTTGTGATTNAAAANAGTTTGTAGAGTTTCTTAAAAGCGCAATCAGTATAATGTCCCCTTTNAAACTGTTCTTAGCATAACATGATTTTTGTCAGGATTATTAGCTTAAAATGTTCTTCGATNAGTTAGGGGAAATAAGAAAGCAGCCAACACGGTCTATAATTTGCTGGCTGGCTGTGATTAGTGCCTAGGATCACCCTTTCTCTTAAGCAATAGCCCATCCGCTAGTCAGAGGTTATAAATCTCTGTAAGGTAAGGTGCAATTTATATTTACTTTTTTGACCACTGAAACAGTTATGCCGTGGATCACTGGTGTTTGCTTTGCTAAACAAAATCGTTAGAAGATATTTGACATCATATCCTGTTGTAATAGACCAGAAATTGAGCTGTGACATCGGAATTACCTTTGTGCAAAATAGCTAAAGACTGAACTCTNACGACGTAAGTGACTGCCCCCCTCCCCGAACAAAATTTCCCAGTGATCCACTTCAGAAGAGTAGATGTCAAAACTATCTGTAACGCTATTTGAATTTAATAGGATGCATTTTAGGAATCCAAAGTCAATTTAGCAATACTACAGGTTCGCTTACGTTTGTTGTGAATTTGATTAAGAATTCCCCAAGTTTCAAGCAGGATTTTGTTTATTTATTTTTAACTGGGTTCTCATAATACGCACATGATTTTGTTTTTCTTTTCAATTTGAGTGAGCAAGGATGTTATGTGAATTCAACAAAAATATGAACGTAATATGCAATAAAAAAGTTATAGACAGTGACAACTTAATAACGTCTTTACTCACAAAATAGGTCAGATCTTTTTAGCTGTGTTAGTCATCTTGCCGTGTGTACAGGGGGCCATTTATAGACATAGTTGTGTTTGTTGTCCAACGTTGAAGTGTTGGTGTCTAAAGAGAGGTTAATACCCCTAACTAATGGCGTAGATTTGCTATTTTGCTGCAAATCTCAATCCTTGTTGTGATTGCCATCTTTAAAATGATGATTATTACTAAAAATCGTGTTTGGTTTTAAATCTCCCTCGAAGAGTGAATTTATTGCATTTGAAAGCAACCTAACGCAGTTATAACGTCATTGTTTGTACATTGAAACTGTTAGTACGGATTTCAAGTTTAGGTTAGAGATACTCGTATGTGTGCCGCTGTGCTTATAAATTAACGCAAGTCCTGGCTTTTCAGCAGAGCATGGATTTATTTATGGTATTTGACATTAGCGTACTAACTAATGAAATCATGGCATTCAGCTCTTTCTCATAAGAGTTTTTAAACTATGTTCGAAAAGTAAAGCACTTTTCACATTTGTATTAGAAAATATGTGACGTTTACGGCAAAGTTAATCTTTTAGCGTGCATTATTTATGCTCTTTCTTCCGCATGTCAAGTAGTATTCCGGGCAAGCACTTTATGCCTCTTGAAGTATCGTTCTGACTTGTGGTCTTATACTGTACAGTGTACATATTGCATGCTCAAATCACGTTGCCCTTAACTGTTTGAGGAAAAAGTGCATTTTCTTTACGTAATCACAGGCTTATTAGAGGTCAACATGTTTTTTGTTTTTATCAGAGCGTGGGTTTCTTCTTCAAAGATTTGCTCAAAAAGACTCTCGTTTCCGAAGCTATTACATTGCCTTTAATTGCTCTTGTCATTTACATTGTGAAAATTGGAGGAGAATACTTCTACATATATGCTTGGTTCACTGTTCTTGTGATATCTATGGTAAACACCGATCTGTGCATTATATTTTGTTTGAATGGCAAGCTTGACTGCTGATATCCGAAACAAACGGATTATCGTGAAAAATGTGATTTTAGTTTAGTGTTGCCCGAAACGGGAGTGCCTGGACTGTATCATCGGCTGAGGACGCAGTTGACTTTCCTTTAAAATGCTTTTGTCAGTGTAGATCTAGATACTAATGATATGTAGTAGAATCGTTGGGACCCGTAAGGAATTTGACTATTTTAATTTTTTTACTTAGATTTTGTTTTGCTTTTGATATGCCTCTTTATTCCTGCTCCTTATCAGTGCTTTGCGCTTATTTTGTGCAGAAATGTACTTTTGAATATTTGTTTTGTATTCTGTAGAAAGCGTTTGACATTTATTCGCTTTCGTAATCGTCCAATTACTGATTGAAAGCTTACCCCGTACTTTCAGATTCTCATGCATATTTATCCAGAATATATAGCTCCATTGTTTGACAAATACAATCCTCTTCCTGATGGCGAATTGAAAGAAAGGATTGAAAAACTGGCTGCTTCACTTGAATTTCCGTTAAAAAAGCTGTATGTCGTTGAAGGTAATGGTTCCAAGTATTGATTCGCACAATTACGTCAAAATCTACCAAACCTCGCCGTATAGGGTGCTTTGCTAAATAAACGTCGCACTGATCATAGGCGTAGTCAGGGGGGCTCGGCGGGCCATGCCTTCCAAATTTTTAGCATATCTAGTCATTTTCTGCTTTGAGAGGCGGTGCCCCAAACAAAATACTGTTGCTCGCCTAAAGTAAAAATTTTTGTCCCCCCCTAAAAAATATTTTGGGCTGTCTACGCCACTGGCTAACAAACTGGCAGTGAAGACCGTATTGGTTGACGAATAAGGCCATCATGTGAGAATGTAAAGTCTGGTTCAGTATGGATAGAGGAAGCACTTAGATTCAACTGCTTTGTTATCTACGCATCAAGGGCCGGAAACAAAGTTTCAGACAAAGAAAAAATCTCACAAGTTTACCAATCAAAACCAAACTGGAATCTGAAGATCAGAAAACCAGCAACGAACCGTGTGTATTTTCAGTACTTATCGAACTACAACAGACGCGTGCTTATTTGGAATGCAGGCAATAGCAACGCGTTACTTTTTCTGGTCGAAGTGCAATAATTTAAGGGAAAAGGAAAAAGATAGATACGATTGTTTATTGTTCATGTACTATTGCTTAGGTTCAAAGCGTTCAGCTCATAGCAACGCTTACATGTACGGCTTTCACAAAAACAAACGGATCGTGCTCTTCGATACCTTGTTAGAAGATTACACTCCTGTTGGCAGGAAGGATTCTGATGTTCAAGAGGTATGTTTGCACTGTTGCCGCGCTTTCATGGTACTCGGGTGAGGGACTACTTACTGCAAGTGGTGGCAGATTTGTCGCAAAAGCGAAACGGGAAAGCGCTAGCACGAGATGATTAGGAGACCGTACATTAATGCTGCGTCTTAAAACGTAGGGAACAATTATGCAGAAGTTGCTTTGGGGCGTGATCCTTCCCGTCCACTTCTGGAACGAGTGACTCGGTTTTATTTCAAGCTTGTTAATACTTGTGCTCTGCTCACTGCATCGTATAGTTGCTGCAATTCTTTTAAGGTTTTTGCAACGTAAAGTATTACTCGTATGTAGCTGGAGAGGTTACGACTTCAGAAAAAAAGAAAGTTCCGTTTGACGTGCTTTCAATCGGCAAGGTGTTGATAGCGGCTTGTGCCACCATTTCGCCGCGATATTTACACAGAACCCCAGACTCCGTAAAACCCGGTGCTACAATGCTTGCGAACTAACGGCGGGAATTTTTCCTATGTTGAAAATATCTATAGCATACTGGAAAGGCCTTAAAACAGTAAAATACCGTTTTTCATTTTTTTTGTGTGAAATTGTCTAGAGATAGAACATCGTTCTCCTGCATAACGAGATTCGCTTTGTACTATGGTATTACGTAATTGGTTTAAAACAAGAAATATAACGCCAAAAGTCAAGTCGCTTGACCTGTGACTGTTATTGAAATGAGGGTAGTTGCCAAAAATTTCAAGCGCAAAATAAGCCGCGATTCATAATTCCAGAGATAGTGCAGTCAACTTTTTGATGTGTCTGCTGTCCTCACTACGACGCCTTATAATATTGGTTTACAGCTGATAGGATGTGGACAAAAGTTTTGCATGTTTGGGATGCACTATAAATAAACGATTTTTGCCGAATTGTGAAGTGTAAAAACAGTTTTTCAGCATTACTAATGCAAGATTGCATCGTCACTAACAAGAGATAAAAAAGCTAATTGGAGTTAAAATTACAAGTTTATGCGCAGACAAGCAAGATGGAACGTTAAAATTGAAAGTGGAACTGGTTGAAAAAAAGCCAACATCAATTTTTTGTCTTGTTTCATGCTCGTTCAAATTTTTCATCTTTGGTTTTAGAAGTACGGCCGATAATAAAATATTTATCGTAAGACTACCTTGGTTGCGATGAACTGAGAAAACTTCTCAGAAAAAGTTATTCGTGCTGTTCCTATTTGCTTGGCCACGCTGAGCAGGTAAATCAGTAGCTGCATAGAATGACAATCCAGGCTTCAGGGCAAACTCAAGACTTGGCTCATATGAACCACCGCATATTTATTCACTTTTATACATGTATGCAAGTTGCAATTATCCCCCCCTCTTAGCAACGCTTTTTACACACAATCCCATTTGCTAGGCATTTCGGTTGTTATGCAGCAATGTCAATTTGTTACGTGATAAGTTCCATGAAACATTAATGATATTTGGTGCGCAAAGCTGATCATAGCATTTTGTAGTAGAGACCACTTGTACGTAACAGTATCAACTGGTTTTATTAAGGAGGTCCACAGCTTTCATCCAAATCGTCAAAAGGGTCCACAACACTAAAAAGATTGAGAACCACTGATCTGCTACAAAGCAACTTGCAGTGCAGTCGAGTAATATTGAATAACAAGGGCGTGCCGCGCACCGAAAGGGCTGCATGCGCTAGGTCATACGTAAATAGTTCCTTTATGTCCTGGATTTAAGACAAGTAGCGGTTGCATCCATCCCATATGTTGTAGTGCAACCAAGTGAAAGAATAGATTTGAAAACCTCGAGTGGAAACATGTTTTTTTAACCGCAGCGCTGTTGAGTTATAACAGGGGTACCCAACCTTTCTCTGACCACGCACCCCTTTAGCATTTCGACAGATGAGCATGTACCCCTAAAATTTCTTACGACAAAAAGGCTGAGTAAAATGACAAAAATCCACTGAATTTTTAATAGAACTTACAGAATTTTGAAACTATAAAGGTAGATTCCGTTTCTATGTCTCGAAGTTGATCTGTTGCGGCTGTACAAGAAATGTACCCCTTCAGATAGGCAAATGTATTCCTAGGGATGCGTATTCCCCAGGTTGGGAACCTCTTGAGTTATAAGATAAAATTTTCCTGAGATTTAAATTGTAACCTTGCGAATTTTCGGAAAACTGCTGCCATCACTTTGAAATTTGAATGAAACGTTAAACTTGCAAATGCTCTAAACTGGGGGCCTGTTCTTCAAGTTCAGCGAGACGAAGGCAGCCAATCTATGGTGTACAACACTGTAGATATAAACGTAAGTACCTCACGCTCATAACTGTAGATTTATGTTATGAGCGTGAGGTACTTACGTTGATTTTTATAACAAATTTGTATACTCGTTTCCACAACTGTGGGCGTTTTTTAATCTTGTTGCTCCCACTCATTTGTCTCACCTTTCCTCCCTGCAAATACAGGTATGTGTATATTTGCTTAATGTGTTGTTGCAGAACATCGGTGAACAAACGACTGAAAACGGTCAAGGTGATAACGAAGATGGAAAAGGTTAGATTCTTTTGTCGGTGAATCAGATATAACTAATCTTTTTTGCTACTGGTCATCATTTTTTTATTACAAGCGTGGGCATTGTGTTTTCGTAATTGATTGTGTTTTCTTAATTCGTTGAATCTCACTAGTTTTTCCGCTTTTCAGCAGTTTTGTCAAGCCTCGTTGTTGTCTGAGCATCCCAAGTCACGAGACAAAAACCTCGCGTCCGGGGCCTACAAGACCTGAGTCCAGGACCGAGACCCAGTTTGAGACTCCATCAATGTCATTTGCCGCAAAGCGCCCGTGTAGTCTCCCTAATTTTAATTTATTTGAGTTGACTGGGAGCTCTGAGGGTGGTAGCATTACTATGTTAAAGAATTTGAAAGTTTTCAGCACTTCAGCAAACTTTTCCCAGTTTTGCAGTATTTTGTAAAGATCTTCAGTTCCAAAATTTTCGGGACTTGTATGTAAAAATTGCGTTTGGCGTGAGTTTTGTTCCAGAAGCAAAACAAATTTTGGTAATTTTTATGAAGATATGACAGACACTCAAACTCAAGAAACGTGTGCGGAGAAGCAGACTGACCCTGCGAAAACCAAAACGAAGAAAATAGGCTGCAACACTGAGGAAGTGGTAGCGGTTTTGGCCCACGAACTTGGTCACTGGAAATATTCGCACATGATAAAAAATATTTTCATCATGCAGGTATAGTGTTTGTCGTTTTGCTTCTCGAAAAGTAAAGACTTGCGCAATTTTCCTAAATCCTTGGAAACCGCACCCGAACCTTTCAACCGTAGTTTTTATTGCTGTTACAGCACTCGTGGCCGGAAACGCTTTTGCAAACTCATCCCGCCGGTTTGTCAGTTATTCCTTTTGATGTAACTCTTGTGCTGTGACCAGTATTGTCATGATATTGATGCTACAACTTATTTAACGTCACTTTGACAATACGCAAATGTTGACCAATGTCACCGATGGGTTTCAGCGTTGATGCAGCTGTAATGGCAACCTGTTTGTTTTCGGTCATAAGACTGAAAGTTTTTTTAAATGACTGACAAAATTAAGTCAATTCGGTCACAATGTCTGAAAATATAGAGCAATGCACATTGTTACGGCGAGTTTCAATACTACAATGGGACAAATGACCGAAATGCCTCAGTGACCAAAATATCTCAGCGAAAAAAAACAGATTGCAACGACTAGAACAGGGGTGTACAACCTTTTTGCTATTGCCGGCCGCATTGCTTTTATTTATATGAAGTACAGCCGCCAATGAGTTCGAGTTGTATTTATGAGATACGTTTAATTAAAGAATACATTCAAACGTAAATTGCGTTCTTCATTCTACAACTCTTTGTGACATCACCATCCAGACTGTTACGCATCGTGTCGACTGATTTTCTTGCCTTGCGTTTGTTTTGCTTCAATATTCGCCAGCACGGCCGTCAAATCTTATATTTTAAATTACATGTAGACGGCCGTAAATTTCATTATCGAAGGCTGCATGCGGCCGTACGGCTGCAGGTTGTGCACCGTTGGATTAGAGAAATCTTATTTAAGCTTTCTAACCGTAGTCTGATGATGAACAGTTGTTGCCTCATTGTCTAAAGTAGCAATACTTGCTGGATTCAAGCAAAGGTTCTTTTCTTGTAGTTTAAGTCCGTTTTTTCCGCTGTTGAAACGAAAGGCCGTCGTATTATGCAACGTATTATCAAGCTTCATGTCCCCATCTCTTTGCAGGCAAACATACTGTTTTCGTTCTTTCTTTTCGGGCAATTGATGAATATATCATCTTTGTTTTCTGCGTTTGGGTTTGTTGACCAACAACCTGTTCTCATCCGTCTGTTCATCGTCTTTAGCTTCATCTTCTCACCGATAAATGAGGTACATGCAACGCATCGTCGCTGCTGGCAATTTGTTTGACGAAAGTTCTAGAACAGTGCTTCCCATTGATATTCAGATTGCGACCCATTTTCACTGACAATTTTTTGTGTGACTCACTATGAGATATTGCGGTAAAGCAACAAAGAAGTTGAGATATGAGAAAGAAACAAAACATTAGTTTGTGTGTGTGATCACACCTTCTTTGTTAACGCGACACAACCCATAATTACTAATGCAACCGTGGTCGGATTTCTGGTTTCCTTTTCCTGATATAATCAACAGAAAATCGGATAATTTTCAAGAGACGTTAAAGCGGAAGATTGCAACATTTGAAATACGTAGCGTAGGGGCTTTCCTGAAAGAGATTCGCCACCCGCTGGTTGGGAACCTCTATTCTAGAGAATATCACTGTTTTGTGGGCAATCAATGGTATGTGCCACGTCTTTTTTCTTTTTATTTTAAGCACCGGACAGATTTTTTTGTGTTTAGTAAAGACACCATCTGCGAATCCCGACTGTGTGTGTGTGCGCGCGCTGCCCTAATATTGCGGGCGTGCTGTAATTCTCATTATTATTGTCATTTCTTAACGTACCTTTCAGATTGAATCTTTTTTGATGAATCTTCTAAGTCGCCGTTTTGAATTCCAAGCTGACGAGTTTGCCGTGAAGATGGGAAAGCGCGTAAAGCTCAAGTCCGCTCTGCTCAAGTTGTTCAAGGTAAAAGTTGTGCTGCTGGTGATGGTGGAAAGTTCAAAATATCTTTTAAAAACGGTCGAAAAACAGAACAGGAACTCTAGCATGCGTCGGGCGCTACTGTTGTGCTTTTTTGTTGTCCAGTTGTTCAGAAAACGCGGTTTCCGCCCTAAACTGTTGCAGTGCAGCAACTGATTTAAGTTTGGTCAGGATTCAGTCAGTTCTGGCACAAGGTACATACTATAAACACTGGCACTGGTCTGTGCTTTGTTCCGTCATAATCAGTGCACAGTGCGTCAAACCGACACTTGTATCGAAATCCTTTTTACGCTTGAACCGATCGCAGCGATCGTTTAATTTCGGAAGTGTTGCGTGGGGCAGCATGGTAAGTCACGTGTTCTGCGTAATCGTGTTGAAGCAAATGAAAGCTCTCGGTTTGCTGCAAGCTTTCGAGAGCACCACCTGCATCAAAATAAGGACATGTTGTCAGTATGTAGGATACATTTACTACAGCGAAAACCTAAACTGGGCCGCACAAAACCCTCGACTGGGCTGCGGGCTGGACATAGCTGTTTTATCCCACAGGTTTATGAGTCAATATCAAATCGCACGGGTCTAGCTATATTATTTAATACTGCGACGCTGAACGAGCAATGCAAACAAAATGCATCCTCCCCGTGCGCAGCAAGAGGTTCTTCTTGCTATAGCATTTCACGTCTGTCTCTTCGCAGGACAATTTGAGCTTCCCTGCAGCAGACTGGCTTTACTCGGCTCGCAACTTCTCCCACCCGCCGCTTTTGGAGCGCTTGAGGGGAATGGATGATGTGGTGCTCAAGAAAGACTGAACGCGTCGACCGTAGCCGCATGGCGTCGTGTCTTGAGTTGTATGCTGCAGTGTTTGCAGAATCGTGGTCGAGGTTTCGCGGTCACTGCGAAATACATTTTTAGCACGTTGTGTAGCGGGTGTTTTTATTTGTGCCTGTGGTTGAAGTTATACACCGGCGAAAAACAACATGGATCGAAATGTTATGTGAAGCGTTATCGGAAACCTTACGGTTTGCTTTTTCCTTGATTTATGATAAGAAGCAAAGTTGGTGGTGATCCCCTGGTGGTAATTAACTTTTGTTCAAAGACGCGTTTTTCTAGAGGCAATTACGTGTTTTTTTTTCAAATAAAAAGTTGGAAGAAAATAATTCGGGTGGTAATAGCTCATCTGTAGAGTGTCCGCATCTAAGTTGAAAGTTGCGTGTTCGATCCACAGCCACAAAGTGAATCGCAGCGCTCATTTGTCAAAACCGTTCACCTCAACTGCTCTGGCGATTAGCAGGTTTTAGGCTTTTGCCTGCCGCTAATTTCCGTCACCAAAATATTGCAAAGAAGGATAAGTTTTATTTTGCTACTTGCATAGTCACGGAGGTTGGTGATGAACTGCATAATTTGCTAATTGTTATTGTATATGTCACAAAAACTAGGTAGGGCCTACGCCAAACAATTTTCTTCGCGAGTAATTGCAACAAACCTTGGTTTGTAATTTTGAATATTTTCACTGCTTTGCGTGGAATTCCAAGACCTTAATGTGTCTGCCGGCCATCTATAAGTAATTGTCGATTCTCCCAAAACCTATTTCGAAAGTAATTTGATCAGACTTCCTGCATCTAGCAGTTACGTTTCGGTCGTTCGGTACATGAACATGTCGGGAACATTTACGTGTTGTGTAAAAAGAGTTTGCAGAACCAACCCTGCCGGTTCACAGAAATACACAAGGAAGGTATTCAGTGGCGTAGGAAGGGGGGGGGCTCGCTTGTTCAAAGGATTTTTGCCTGGAAGTTTTTGATAAAGTTTTCCTAACTCTTCAGATTTTGTAATTGGAAGCGCTAGACTGGCAGCCTAAAAAGTAGGAAATGCGGCTGTGGAGCGGCAAATTGAAAAATGTTTTTCTAGCCAAAAAGCCATTTCCCCCACCCCAAACAAAAATCGTTTGAACCAAGGACAGAGAAGACATTCGACCGCAGCAACTGGTCTGGTAGATCAAGGTACGTATGCTCCCTACTCGGAATCTGCTGAGAAAGGCATTGCATGAAATCACGGTAAATGAAGCTAGTTCAATCCTTCACCTTTATCATTCGATACTTTACGGCGCGTTACACCTCCTAACATCTATCGGCATTTCTTGGTACGTCTTATGCTGTATTTTTAATGTTCAGTTGAATTTTTTCACTAAACAAGTGCCACAAGCTCGAGCTTATGCCCTAGTCAATAGGGGTGCTTATGGACAATACATTTTGGTGGGTGAAGTGAAGAACTGCGAAGTATTGCTGCCCATTTTCATAGAATTTATGGTTTTCTGTATGATGTAATGGTGTCGGAAAATTACGTTCTTGAAGCGAGACGGCGTACTTGGTGTTTGCGTGGGTATTTAGAGCTCTGGTGCGAATGCTCAGACAACCAGGGCTGTAGAGCCGCAACTCAAATTTCAGGCTCCAGGCACCTACATTTTTGGCTCCGGCTCCAGAATGATTTGGTCCATTGACAACTAAAATCCATTGTACTGTTTGCACAACTCGCTTGCCTCACAAACTACGTCTGTGGAACCGGAACCCAAATTCCAGGCTCCGACTCACGCCATTCAAAAAATCCCTGGGCTGCGGCTCCACAGCCCTGGTAACACAAACATATTGCGTTTGACCAAGGATCTGTGAAGTAAGTATTTCCGGCGAACCTGCTTGCATTGCGGATATGCATAGCCAAAACACGCTTCCTACGTAACAATGTGCTCTCTTCTAAGAACGTTTATTTCGAATAATGAATTCCCTGCAGTTAGTCGGTCTTCGAATCGCCGTGCTTTTTAATCTGGCAACAGTTTGATTTTGAACTGAATCAAAACAGAAAGTTCTGTCTGGTGGTAACATTTCGCGTGGCCGTTAGGTCTTGCGCTAATTGCGTTATGATGTTCATTAGCTTATTGTTTTATGACTCATAATAAGAACAATAAAACACGATGAAAGAAATTTTTCTTAGTCGTCAAAATGACAATTTGAATTTGTGTGAATAGAAAGCTCCTTAGATTGAAGTCTAGGACAAAAGAGGAAAACTGTTGAGCTTTAAAAACACCAGTCTTTTCTAATGTGTTCAGGCGCTAGCCCCAGTGGTCTGCAACAATTTTAAGCAGAGGCATTTTTATCAGATTTTGGATGAGGGGGCAATTTTTACCAGGCACGTAACCAGCATGGGACACCGGCGGAAGCGAAGAGTTTTCTGAGAGGGGTCCAAATTTTTAAAACTATGTCCAACGCATTTTTCCAGGGGAGGCAAACTCCTAGTTGCGGGCCTGATTTTTACCCCAAACTACTGGAATAGTAATGTTTGCTAGTCTGCCGGTCGCGGTACAGTGTCATCTCTGTCCTTTGTTCAAAGGACTTTTGTCTGAAACGGGGATGTGAAATCGCCTTGGCTGGTTGGGACGGTAGAGAAATTTGGGGCCAGTTATAGCCCAAATGAGTATGTTAGAAAGTCTTGATTTCAAGACAAACACCGGGGTTGTTTAACGCCCTGGATTTGATACAGACTTTGAATCAGTTTGCTCACTCCACAAGAACATTTCCAAGTTTTGTAGGCTAGGGACTCTTAAGCACAAAAATTGAAAAGATTTGAAAGTACTTTCGACAACTAATTTTCGATCAACAAATTTTCGCTCCCCAAAAGGTGCCGCACAGGGCTCGGAGCCCCCAGGCCAGTTTTTTTTAAAGTCGTTTTTGGGTGTCAAAATGACATCCTGAAATTTTGCAATGACACCGTAAATTCTGAAGCCTAGATATTGTTTTGCCTTGTAGTGAAGCAACACGATTTGAGGAAAGCACGCTTTCCTGCACGTGGCTATTGCAACAGACGTCTGCAATGTTATAGACCGACACATTTTTCTAGCGCAGAAGTTCGAAGCGAAAATTGTAATTTGGTATCTGTGCATTGTCACATAATGCGCACCCCCTCCCTTCGACCTCTTACTATACTGTCGCAGATTTGTACAGTATGGTGTACGAAACTGCGAAAGCACTTTAATGCAAGTATGGAAGTGTATTACTGTTTCACCGATGCGATCGGCTTGCCTGGCGATGCATCAGACTACAATGAAGACAAAAAGTCGGTAGTTGCAGAGCGCATGCAAAAGAGGTGGTTGTCGAGTAAGGCAACAGTGAGAGTTGGGAGTGAGATTGTGGCCATTTGGGCCGCACTGAAGCAGCGGTCAGAAAATAGAAATGATGCGATGTGTGTTGTTTTATTGCGACTGATAAAAACAAAAAATTTCAACATGCCGCTTTCCTTTTGTCAACAATGGCACTTCAACTGACAGAACTGAGCAAAGTTTTTCAGGCGGGATGTTTTGATTTTGCACAGGTGAAAACTTCTATAGAACTGTGCGTCAATAAGCTCTCTGATGCCGCTGGTAAAACCGAGCTCAAAGCTAACTGCGAGAAGTGTAATATTGAATTAGGGGAACTTGGAACGCTGGATGGTTTGGCTGACTCGTGTGTGTCAAGTGGCACGGTGCCGAAATATTAGCAAATTGATCATCCCCACACACAAATATGGAGACAGGAGTGAATGAACCAACCACCGCGGCATCTCTGCTTAGTCTCCCCGGAAGAGTGCATGCCACGATGCTGCGAAAATAATTGAACCAAAGCTAGATGATACCCAGTGCGGTTTTCGTTGCTGCCGTAGCACTACAGAACAAATTTCCACTCTCCAGCAAATTTTCGATAAATCTTGGGAGCCTGCCAAAAACTTACATGTTTTGCCGACCTGGGGAAAGTATATATATGGCTGGGTTCCTCGTGAAACGCTTTGGGGGGTGTTTGTGGGAGTAGTGTTAACGGGTGCCTCTTGCTGGCCGTCAAGTAACTATATTCTGGTTCAGAAGATTGTGTCTCTGTCGACGGAGTTAAATCACAACCGTTCAGCGTCATGTTGGACTCTGACAATGGTGTGTGCTGTCACCACTCCTCTTCATAGTCTATGTCAGGGTCTACGGCCCGCCGGCAAAATCCGACCTGCGAAGCTATTTCACCCGGCCCCAAAACACATTTTGCCAATAATAAAAAATAATATATTTACGAGAAATGTGTTGATTTAGTAGAATGTAAGATGTCTGCCCCTCGAACTGTTGCGGAATACTTCATGTGGTCCTCTCCCAAAAATTTGACAAGCCCTGGTCGATATGAATTGGATATACAGTCACAGACACGTCGAAAAGGGTGTCACTGTTAAGAACTGCAGGGTGAACTGCTTGCTTTTTGCGGACGAATTGGTACTGCATGCGTGGATATTCTCAACAGGGTCTTCAACACGCATTTGATCGGTTTTCTGCTGCGTGCGACCAAGCAAGAACGAAAATCAGCACGAAAAAGATTGAGGTATTTTGTCTCTTAAGACGCCCAAGGCAGTGTTTTCTGCAAGTGGGCGGAAATACACTGCAGCAGGTGCAGGGCCGTCGCCAGCGGGGTGGCCAGTGGTGCCCGACCCCTCATTTGAAATCGGTACCCCCCCATTTCACGTCTGGCCCACCGGTTGCTGCATACATCCAATACTGTATTTAAAAAATGTGGCCCTCCCTTCCTGGTTTTTGGCCCCTCCTGGTTTTTCGCTCCCCCTGCTGCTACATCCTGGCGACGGGCCTGAGCAGGTGGAAACGTTTAAGTACCTTGGGATGGTATTCATGAGTAACGGAAGTCGGAACAAAAATATTAATACACGGATTGATAAAGCAAACGCAGTTCTGCGTGAGCTTTATTGCTCCATGGTGATGAAACGGGAGCTTTCGAAGAACGCAGCTTTCAGTTTTTAAATCGTTTTTTCTTCCGATCCTCTACTGTGGTCATGAATCTTAGGTGACGACTGAAAGAATACTGTCAAAAGAACACACGGCAGAGATGGGATATTTGCCAAGAGTTCTCGGTGTGTGACACTTCGTGGCATAAAGCACAGGTCTGAAATCCGTAAAGCCCGGGATGTCAAGCCACTTCTCCGAATCGAGAGATCCCAGTTGTGTCAGTTCGGCCATGTGTCCAGAATGTCTCAGGAAAAAATGGCGCACTAAGTCCTTCGAGCTACATGTTGCGGCAGCTAGCCTCTTTATCGCGAGCAGTGAGAGAGCTAGTCCGCAGAAATTTGAGAAACGCGCTCTGACAATCTTTCGCCTAGCCCTAGAACCTTACCCTTACGAATCCGCGCATCAACTGGACTGTAGTTTCTTGTTACCTACAGCAACGACTAACGGAAACGGAAAGTAGCACAATTTCTTGTTATCAGATCCAGCAACAAACAACAAATATCAGCGGCGATTGATATCGTCAGCACGGTTTCTGAAACACAACAGAAACAAACCAAAAGCATTCTTCCAGCGCAGCTAACTAAGCAAGAAACTTCACACCGATAGCTGAGCGCGCTACAGACAATTAACGATTAGATAGGCGCGCAACGCGGCTATGTACAGTAAATTCAAACATGCATCTCAAACACTTGTTTGCGATCAAGGTATTACCGTGCCGATTGGCAAGCTGCAACTGCTCGATTAAATTATCCAAGAGACATATAACAAACTTACATACCAAAAACGGTGCACGTTCCACAGCTCAGATCTCTGGTCTTTTCGGTCAACAGAAACACTCTGACTTGGTTAGAAGAATTTGGTTACACGAGGGCCGAAACATTACTAAAGTTCTAGTTACCCGAGCTGTACTTTTATCGTACTAAGCGCGGCAAAACAGAAAAACAACTTTCTTTGTTACGACTGTTCGAGACTGGACAGCAGACGGTCTGTCTCAACATCCTGTTCGCAGACACAAGACGGCGACATAGAAATGAAATTGTTGCTCAACTCAGCGTGAGAATAAGCAAGTCGCCAAAAAGGCGGGTGATGACCCGTTCGCGACCTTCGCATGGGAGTTCGTCATAGCGTTAGCTACATTAAATTATTGGTCACCGGATGGACAGCTGGAGCGGTTAAACAAGGCGAAGGAAGAGTCGTCGCTGCTCGCCGTAACACCCCCCGGCAAATCGGAGGACCAGGACTTCGATTTTTACAACAAGCAAGCAGCGACATGCATTGGAGCACAGAACAGTTCGAACGATTCTCGGTAAGCCGTTTTGCCACCGAGACAGCGCCAAGCCATTGCCTGGCATTTTTTTTGAAGAAAAGTCCACAAATGTGCATGGCGGAGCAATGCAGTCCATAATTCGCGGCAACAGGCACATCTGTTGCCCCCTGCAAGAAAAAACAGTCCATTGTTTGTTGCCATGGGTGCAATGCGCTTGCCGTCAGCAAGGAAAACACAATCCGTAGGCACGGATGGCCGTCTGTGAAGGGTAACAGACCATTCTGAGGCGACAGGCGCTCTGCCGCCCTCCTGTAAGAAAACATTGTCCACCGTTGTGGCTGGCTGTCTCTGTAAAAAATGAACAGTCCATTCCACAGCCAAGCCGCGGGGTTGGTCAGATGCAAGATCAACGCGCGTCGAAGAGTCAGCTCGCAGTTGAGGTTTTCCCGAAATGGCAGTTGGGAAGCACAAACTCATGGCGAGTTGATTCAAGACACCGTTCTCGGTGGGGACCGAAACAGTACGTACGCAGCCCCTTTTATCGGGGAATGTTTGTAGTGTGCGGCCATCGAGCCGTTGGCCGCTTGGAGTCGTCTCGCTGAACAGGCCTTGTGCCCCAAGGCACCTTGATGAGCGTTCTTGCTGGCGAACGCCTGGCAACGAAGCTTCTGGTTGAAGAGTGGACAGATACTTGGAACGTGCGATCAACGAGTGGGTCGCTGGATGCGACGGATTTGCTGACGTCACCAAGGGTCTCCCGAAGCACTTTGAGGTCGTGTCTTGCGATGAGGGTGTCAAACGAACTTAGACGCACTGCGACCACCGCCCACGCAATGTTCTTGCTGCCAAACGTACTGGCGACTTGAAGTTGCTTCTCGGATGAAGCAC
>JGI24159J19872_10003973_pt1 | contig 18733 bp, 11 predicted proteins | sample Ectturendosymbi4_FD_19872 | JGI IMG/M metagenome (IMG submission 19872) | reverse complement strand
TAGTTTCCAATGAAAACTTCAGCGAAACAGTTTGGCCTAGCGGTTGGGCCCTAGGCCAGGCAACATGAGCCAAAATGACCCGAAAACTACTTCACTTATGACAACAGTCACAAAAAATCCGCACCCCCAACCAAAAAATATTTTTTCGAGTGCAATCTACTAGACTGGCCGATCCGTTTGAGCCCTTGAACAGCTCTCTAGCGCAATCGGCGGAGGAGCTAAGGCGTTGGTAAGGCAACCAAAAACTGCTGTTTTTTAGGCTGAAATCAAACTACGAATATATCGTAGACCGGCTCTCAAAGTGTTAAAAGCACTTTTTTATCTCATGAAGACACAAATTCCTTGCATTTAACCAATTTGGAAGACATATTTCAAAGCATGTACAGTAGAGAGGTGTTGTTTGGTCACAAAAGACTATCTTTCTGCAAAAACTTGCACCGCTGATAGTAAGGGATTAGTTGTAATGCGTAACTATACATCCTATGATTTGAAAACAAAGGCTTATTAGAACTAAAAATCTATACAAAGAACAAAAACAATGACTTCAACAGAATCCAAAACATTTGCTGAATGCACTCAGTGACCATGATGAACATCACCAGCTTCATTTTATATGACAAACTCAAAAGCAGTGCATGAGTGTACTCTGCAGTTTAAAAACGAAACATCACCAAATTTTATTTTATATTTGTTTTGTAAAAATTTTGTCTAGAAAGGCAAGTTTTAGAATATGTTGGTGAGGATCAAACATATTCAGGCTTTCCAGCATCTTAACAAATTTTTTCTAACAACTTCTGTGAATACTTTTGCTTTGCTGCATCAAAGTATTTTACTGACATACTATAAATGAAAGTGAAACATAATTTATGAAGCGATGAAGCTATAGCATGGTTTTATGTTCCACTTCGCTTTAAACTTCTGAGGCCATAGAGTATATTGTATGAAATAACCTGCTAACTTTCAAATACATTAAATCCAAGTCTTTTGAATCTCAACTTGATGTGTTTTATTTCACAGATTAAACCTGACTTACACTGATAAAAATAGCAACACATTATGTTGGTAGGCAGTTGGCTCAACAAAAAACACCATATTTAACATCATTTTTGCAGCTACATAAATGTCACACCATCAGTTGTTGCCAAGTGGCATACGTGCCAAGGTGACAAACAATTGCGGTCTGCAAGGGCGACTTTCGCCAATAGGGAACCATTGACATATGACTAACTGGCCTGTAGGGAAGGTGCTACCAACATAAACTGACACAAATCAGTTAATACATCAAGTCTTCACTTGTGTATAGACAAACAGAAGGCAACTGTTTGCTATGCAATGCTGTTTCTCATAAACATAACTACAAAAGGTCTCAAGTTGAATAGCAACCAAATGACAAAATTATTGAGTGTCCATCACCATGAAGAACAGCTGTGAACACATTTCCAAACCAACAGGTTTTTGCTAAGTTTTAAAACCTGGGGTGATTGACCGTTCTCTTCATCAGATTGTGAAATGGATTTGGAAGTAAACATCATTTAAGCCAAGGTTGATCAATATGGAAGAAAGTCAAGACTTTTGATCTATACACAAAAACTTACCATAAATGTGTTACGAAAATATGTCATTTTTCAATTGTCTTCAAGTAAGTGCTCTGCACAATGGAGGTAAGCAAGGAATTGATCAGCAAATCTTTGTCTGTCGGTAATTGTGCAGAAGTGTTTCATTGGTCAACACAAATGCTTAATCCTCTGGTGGGCTTGCTTGAGAAAAGGGATAGCAGATGCACAAGAGAAAAAAGGTCAAAACTTTTTAAGCTAAATTAAGTCCAAACCTTAAAAAGTTTTCTTACAAGGAATTGGTTTGAACAGGCCTATCACAAATATCAGACTAAAACAACAGTAAAAGTTGAAACGATTCATATTGTGATGCTACAATAAGAGAGCAATAACGTGATGTGCTCGTAGTGTTGCGACTTAAACTGTTTGTTTCTCCCTCCCTATATTTAAACTGCGTTTTTTTTCGCTGAGACATATTGGTCATTTGTCCCATAATAGTATTAAAACTCGCTGAAACAGTATTCACTAGCTCACCTTTTTAGACATTATGACCAGATATGGGGCGATTACAGCACAAATGCAATCGATTACGATTACTTGTCACCTACTCGATTACGAATAATCAACACCACAATGCAATCGATTACAATTACATTAAATTAATCACGATTACAATCGCGATAACATTTGTCTTGAAACATCTTCAGAACGAAAACAAACCCCATTTACATGGTTTGATATAAGTATATTTTCAGACAACATATACGATATGAATGTATGCAATAAACGAAATTATTAATCTGTAAGGATCACGCACCGGAAAAAAATCACATTGTTTAGTGAGAGATTTGTGCAGTCATCAAACCGTAAGTGTAACTCAGCGTTCTACAACTGGTGTGCTCGATGCACTCTAGGGTGCACCAAAACATGAGTGGGGTACACCACTACGCAAGGTTTCACAAGAGTGCATCACAAACTTGTCACATTAAACAGATATTTTTTACAAAAACTTTCTGTTAGCAAAAATGAACCATTAACCAACCAATGACCATCAGGATTTAACCTAGACTTTGCACATTCCAAAGCAGTGGTGGGGAACCCATTTACTGTCAAGGGGAGCATAAATTGTGGATTATCGCTGTCGGGCTGCAAATAACAATTGATTTTATCCTAAAATTCTACCTTTCTCTTACTATGAGGGATAGTCTTTTTATGACATACCATCTTAAGCACCTGCTTATCATGGAGCTTCGTTTTGACGCGATTTTGTATTCTAAATTGGGTAACAAAAATTATGATGCAGGTTATATTAAACGTTCAGGTGGGCCGCATTTGGCTCGCGGGCCACATGTTCCCCACCCTTGTTCTAAATTCCAGTATGTAAGCATGAGACCATGCCAAGCTATTTGTTGTAATTAGTTGATTATTTGTGATTCATAAGCAACAGACAATGAGCCATTATCATTTGAATTATGTAGCTGAGTTACTGAATTAGGGTAGTTGCTTATTTAGGCCAGGGTAATTAGAGACATGGGCGCAATTAGGTGAGGGGCGACGTGTCAGTAAATAAGGTGCTGAGTTTAAGTAAATAGGGTGCATGAATTCATCAAAACATCTTTGAGGGTGCACTATAACAAAAAAGGTTGAAGAAAACTTGTTGTAACTAAAGGTTTGAGCTACAGGGGAAACTTAGCTGAAAGAGGCCCACTGGCCTCTGTAGGTGACCTACTAGCCATCACGCAGAAAAATAACTTGAGAAATAATGGTGAATCTGGCTGTGGATGGCTATACTAAAACCCAAATCAACAGAAAGTACTCCGAAAAACGCAAAAAGACAACAACCTGTTGAAAACCAATTAAAAGAATACTAAAACAGAAATACCAGCTAAGTGGGGGCCCGGTTTTTACATTTAGCTGACCAGGGGAGTCAAATCGACCCTCTTTCCTCTCATCAGTTACTCCACTGCCACAAACACATTTAAAAATTAATTAAACAAAAATGATCAATGTTTAAAATCTTTGTCACAGTTGAAAAACATCAACGCTTCAAATCTTTTATCAGTCAAACGACATCTATTGAGCTTGAACATTCATCCAGCGACATTGAAAATTCGTTTGTTAATAATTTTGAAATTGCTGACATTTCTTCTAACTGCAGCTTACGATCGTCTGCAAGCCAGCATATGCTTTATGTGGCTTTTAATTTGAAATGAAATGAACAGTGACTCCAAGATAACTGCGCATCTGTCTATTAGACCAAAAGTCAATGGTCAACTAAGCCTCGCAGGTGTCATTGAGTTTTTTTACCAGTATGTGATGGATTACGGTTGACATACCAGTTATCAGTGTTGTGGAAAAGCACTTTCTTCCTCCGAAAAAAAGTTAATTTACTGTATATAAATTATTGTACTAATTATATGCATAACCTACTGCAGCACTTACATTAATAAGTTCACTCTGGATATATATAAATAAAACCAACACCTCTCCTCGTAATGTCTCGCTATTCTGTTACTGAAGCATCAACCCGTTTTTATGTAAAGCTTTTCTTTTTGTTGCTACGCATCTCACTACACTTGCTACGTTACGTCTGGCAGCCAATAGGAAGGCTAGCTGGAACAAAGTGAGAATTCGCTACAAACGATGTGCTTGTCGTTGGACCATCTGGATTTAACCCACGCAGATGGGCAAATAGCCTCCCCTGAAACACAACCATGACAAATGATGATAAAGGAGGAAACTCAGCCACTACAACCGTGGTTCAACGCAGAGTGGTGTTGGGTGAAGATTTCCAAGTTTAATCGTGAAATTAATTGTCGATTACGATTAAATTGACAGTGTAATCGATCACAATCACATTTCATTTTTGGTCAGTTCAATCGATTACGATTACTTAAAAAACTATAATCGATTGTGATCGATTACAATTGATGATTACCCCAAGTCTGACTATGACCGAATTAACTTCATTTTTTTCAGTTGTTTAAAAAAACTCAATCTATGGCCGAAAAGTTTACACTTCATACAATCCCAACATGTCACTACAAATTTTTTATCATTAGCAATCAATAATATCTTGTTCCTTTCTATATCAAAATTTTCCTTAACACCATCTTAAGACAGTTAAAAAGTTGGAGAAAGATTTTATTAACACTTTCGTGCTTGCTGCATGTAAATCTACATTTGGAAAATCTTTGCACTATTCTTGACAGGTGTAAATGTTATATTTTTACAAAAAATTGTCTTTTGGGGCACTGGTTTAATGTTTTTCACCTAGAAACAGATTGAAATTATGGTCTTAGGCTGAGTTTAAAAAATAATAAGTGTTGGAATAAGATTCCAAAGTCTGTGCGGTTCAGAGGCTGTTTGAAAGCATGGTTCTTTTGAGTTGATCCACCTAGGCAGGCAAGACCAGGACTCAGCAGCATTGACTGTGATTATGTATAATATAATTGGTTGGATATGCTGCCAAGTGCTAGGACAGTAGGAGACTGTATTGCAAATATACATATATGTCATGTTGACAAAGTTTAATTGTTGGAAGTGGCTACGGAACCGCCACGCTTGACGTGGTTTGAATAAAATGAGTTTGTTATTCAAAGCGGCACTGTTGTGGCAGCATAGTGGTAGCGTTTACAACATCTGCTGTGCCAATGGTTTTCAGTTCAGCCCTTGGTGACTTTTGTCTTGGTAGCAGTGCTTGCACGTTTCAATTCATAGGATCACTTTTTCTTTACTTTTTTAAAACTTTCCAAACTTTAGGTTTAGGGGTAAATGTTAGGGTTACCGTTGGTTTTTAGGTTTAGGGTTTACCTTCTTTGTTCAGTACATTTCTACCAAGCCTACTGCATTACTGTCATGTTACAGGTGGCAGTTGAAAAAGGTTCCAAATTTGAAGATCTACAGGTGGTTTTGTAGCCACTGTCATAATTGTTTAATGCTGTGTTTGCTACTTTTATGATAACAAAAAAAGCTTCCATTTATACAAGTTAATAATATAACATTTCACGGCAGAATCGGTAAATAGCTTAAGGGCAGAGGTTGTATGAAAACCGATTTCGAGGCTTCGAGAGCCTTGCTATGACATTGATACACGTGCAGACACCTTCAACATCACTATCACACAGGGGCATAGTGTCAAGCCTTCCATGAATGCAGTGCATGCCTCATTTTCTTTGAGCATAACTTAATTACTTCAAAACTTTCAATAAAATTTTAAATAAACGACAAGAGAGAAATGAAGAAGAACTTCTCGCAAATTTGTGTTAAACTTTTCTTGCAATCTAAGCTAGTTCTCATGAAAAAGCTTTTGAATCATGTTTGGTTTTGCTATTGACTTTAGAAAAAAAGGGGAAACACACACATGGGACAGGAACCTAGAGATGAACGGATTTAGATTTTTCAAACCCAAGTCCAACCCATTATCTAACAATTTCATTTCAAAATCCCAATCTGATAAACTAACAATTTCAAAATTCAAATCCTGCTCAAGTCCAAAATCCTATCAAATTGTGTTTTTCTGAAGGCAAAATAACCCTAGCATAGCATTTGTATCATGAGGCAAAATATACACTACCAAAAATGACCTCACAAACAAACTCTATGCTTTATCCTTAGCTCGCAACATTGAGTTACCACTTCAAATTTAAGATAAGCACTGGAACCCATTTGCAGTAAATGCAATGTAATTGTTTGGATCTCTTCCCTTTTGTTGTTTCTGTAAATGCTTTTGTCACCATGTTTCTCTGTAAATGCTTTTGTCACCATATTTCTCTGTAAATGCTTTTGTCGCCATGTTTCTCCTCCTGCATAATTTCTTTGTAACTTGAACTTATGCATCAGAGAAAAAAATGCAATGCAATTCAATCCCCTTGTCTGTAAAACAAATGGTGGGGTGGCACCAGAATGAACCAGATTCAACAAGAGACCGGCTGAAAAAATAGCTGAAAAACACAGGGAGCCACATGCATCTGTCAAACACAGGGAGCCACATGCATCTGTCATGACTTATTGCATTAGAACGAAGCTCAGATTGAGATTTGCCCTTCTGAGGAGCACCCTTGCTACAGTAAAAGGCTTTTGAGGCAAACAAAGCGATGTTTATTTCCAGGACCTCACGGACATTGAATTCAGTTTAATTCCCAGGCCTGCAATCATGTAAAGTTAAATTATAGTGTTAATGACATGACACCAATCCTATTCGTGCAATAGGTAGATAAATCCCATAGTCATGACATTATGAGTGAAACGTTACTTTTTATAGAACTAACATGTTCTGCTCACTAACCAAACTTATTTTGTTTTTCATGCACCCAACGCTCAGTGGATTAATGTTTGCTGCTAAACTTATTGTATCTGTTTATACCCTTGTCTCTTCAACATCACTTGGTGACAGATGTGTCTGGTTGGTGGGACATATCAGAGTTGAGCATGGACAAATGGGCAGGATCAGGATTGAATATCCTGCAGAATATTACTTGCGATTTTTTTGAAACAGGATTGGATTTGGATAATTATTTTTAAAGAAAATTGGATCCAGACAGGATCAAGATATTTGTTTGATTTTTATAACGAAATTTCCCTGAGAGTGATTCAAGATGTCACATAGGATGACGGTAGTGTTTTCTTTGCATTGCTATAGTTTCAATATTCACACAAAATCAAAATAGATTTGTCAGCATGTGCTGCACTCATCATAATAAATGATAATTGGTGCTACTTGGTCATATATTTTGTTCTGGCGAAGTGGAAATAGTACTTTTATAATGGTGGTGTTGCGATCGGAAAGGCCAAGCGGCATGTGCGCAAAGCATCACGCTGTGGCAACAAGCAACAATAGAGATCATGCGCCGCAATCACTCGATTATTGCTTGTTCGCGCCACTTATATATTGGTGTTGTTCTTCATCCACATCCCGTTCGTGGTGAATCACACATTCAACGCAACGGCAACCAAGAGGTTGCAACAACATCCCCTACTTTTTACAACGAACCGCACCGATCGCACATTCTCTTTATGAAGGTTGCACTTTGCACAACGTTCACATCTTGGTCACAGCACCATTTTGTTGCGATCGGAAAGCCTGAGCAACAACTACACAAAGCTTCACACTGTGGCAGCAAACAACAATACATATCATGCACCACAATTACTCTCTTATTGCTTGTTCGCGCCACTGATATATTGATGTTGTTCTTCACGCACATCCCATTCGTGGTGAATCGCACATTCAACGCAACGCCAACCGCGAGGTTGAAACAGTGGTACAAACAACACACAGTGTATCACACCTCAAGAACAATTACAAATTATGAAACAGGGACCATGGAAAATAACAAAAAAGACAGATACACAATAGACATCAACACAACACAGATGATGGTGGGCAAGCAATGGGTGAAGAGTTGAGGCATGTAGAGATGAGCAGGAGAAGCAAGCACGCATTCCATGGTCCTTGTCCCATAGTTTACAATTATTCTTGAGGTGTGATACACTGCCATGCTGTTCAGAAACAAAATTATACCAAGTGGCATGTGTGTGTTGTGTAGGCTAATAGCCTCTTTTCAGTGTTACAACACTTCTGTTGGTTACAATTTTGAACATTCTTCTTCAAGTTTTACAGAGTCACCTTTACCAAAAGACAGTTTTTAATTTATATAGGCTGCAGTACATAGTTTTACTATAGTTTAAACCAGGAGTGTCAAACTTGTTTCAGTTCAGGGTCCACTTCAGGCAAATTTAATCTCAAGCGAGCCGGACTAATGTAATCACTGTATAACACGCTGGTTATAAGTATTGACAACTTCCTACTGTTTTCATAACTTTAATGCAAAAAGTTCAAGCCAGGGGTGGATCCAGCCAGTGATTTTAGGGGGGGCGATTTCAGCAATATTCGGCAGTCAAGGCTCATTATGCGTTAACTACTGTAAGGGAGAATAAGTATACTTCACAATACCGCTGTGACAAAAGAATGGACAGCAAACTGGCCTTATATCGCGAATGCTGTTTTCCGAATTGTACAAAATCATGGTGAAAGAAGTTGCTTTCATAGGTTTTAAGGGAGCAATCGCCCCAATCACCCCCTGGATCCGTCCCTGGTTCAAGCTTACCTGAAAATGATTATTAGCACATAAAGTTTTCAATTTCACCACGTAAATAAAAATGCCTTATCACTGAGAAGACTGTTGAATTGACAGTGATTAAGACCTGCGGCTTGGATAAATTTACTGTCCAGACAACCACTTGCATGACATGATCCGTTTTTAACGATTTGCAACACAATGCCTCCTGGCACGAAATTCCAAAACTCACATCCTCCACTTACGTTACAATCTGTACTTTTTCTCTAAATTTTGTCGCAACACCTGCTTTTTCCCCATCATTGATGACACGCTATCTGTAGCAATACTGACAGCACAGGGCCAGTCTACTCGGACCCTTTTAAGGACTCTAATGAGAGAGTTAAAAATATCCTTTGCTGTTGCGGTATCCATCATAGGCACCAACCCCAGGATCTCTTCAGTGACAGACAAAGCCTCATCAACGCCACAAATAAATATGGCTTGGAAAACTGTGTTGGAAAACTCTGCATTCTTTGTCAACATTTCTCTGTTTCGATATATACATTTTGGGAAACGAGGCTGAGCAATTTATGAAAAACCAAAAGCCCAAATCCGAGCATGGAAAAGTTCTACATCTAACAANATGTCCTTATTACGCCACAATACAACTTCCTTATCTCTTATTTTCATNAAAACTACAAAGATGTTCTTTCTGTTTTCACTCTAGGTTGACAAATTTTAGATAGGAAGTTGCTTGAGCTGGTGGTTTTGATAAACATTTCTGTGTATTTTTTTAAACTAGAAATCCAGCGATGTCAATTTCGAAATTTTTTGTAATCCAATGCACAATTTTCTGCAATTCTTGCTTGTTACCGATTCTCAAATTTTACCCTGTTGAACAGATTTCTGTGCAGTTTTTTTTTTTGGTCAATAATTGGAATAGAAGCTTTACGTAGCAAACTTTAGTTAGAGTTGTTCCTAGAACTCCGAAGGTATCGACAATGCTGGAGGTCGAGGTATATTTTTTCCCGGAGTTCTAGTGTTAAACTTTATCAACAGTAGTTGTACTTTTGTATGTTCATACATACCTGTTTGAAAGTTCAAACCAGTGTGAACATGCAAAAGGAAATATGCAGAAAACGGGAAATTTTCATGTGAGAAAACAGTGGAAACAATAAAATATATGCAATTGAGTTAAGGTTTCAAGTAATTTAAATCTAGTAACCAGTTATCGAAGTATGACTGCCAAACTACGGTTGCCTGTGAAAGACGGAGCTCTGTCAAGGCGGATCTTGTTAGCGAATCTTTGATGACATTTCCTGAGTGGAAAAAAGTTGAGTTGCAAAAGAAAAAAAAGGAACAAATGCAAAGGAAAAATGTTTTCTCATTGCAACTGAATATGCACTTCATGCAAACATGTAATCAATGTATGGAAGTTTGCGATGTTTAAACAATTTATACTTTCACAACTGTTGAAACCTATTTTTTGTCCCCGAACTGTTGTGAAACTCAGATAACCAAAAATTATTAAACTTCAGAATAGACTTCTTTTACTGTAGTGTAATGTCACCTTTTGCAAGAAATTTATTTTTACTACCGTTTAGTTCTCATTGCTCAACATAAAATATTGGTTTTAGCGACTCCGGTTACGTCATGAAACCTCCGCAACCAAGCTCCGCTATTTTACGGAGCTCCGCCTTTTACAGGGTACCCCAAACTACTTGTAAAAAATGCCAAATCGCTTCAAAAAATAGCAAACAAGCTGAAACAGGCTGAATGCTGTTGGTTTTGATATCACCAGATGAGTAATTTGGCAAAAACATAGTGGCGCTTGTGAACAAGGCGCTAATTATAGCATATAAAGCAACGAACAACTATTGGCTGTACTTTAGAACAGGGGTCTCCAAACTTGGAACTACAGCCCGTGAAGTCATCTTGATCTTATCTGGCCTGCAAGGGCATTTCATCCGGCTGCACAGACATTTTGTCAATAAATTAAAAACAATATATTTACGAAACATTTTTTGATTTAGTACAATGTAACTTATTTCGAACAATCGCATTAAAGTAAGTCAGATGTCCGGCCCCCGAACTGCTGCACAGCGTACAGTAGCTTATGTGGCCCTCTGGCAAAAAAGTTTGGAGACCACTGCTTCAGAAAAACATACAGAATTAACCTACAGTACAAACACTCCTACTCATTTTTCACCCTTTGAGATACACGGTTTTGTGCCACAAGCCAGAGCTAGAACAAAATACAGCATGTCACCGTTTACTTTTGATTGAATGAAAATGCTGAATAGAAAAAATAACCTAGGTAAAGTGAGCCTGACTTTTCCAGCCACACGTTTTTTCAATGAATGCGAGGTTCGCGCTTAAAATTGAAAAGCCTCAAAAAGGCCCAAAATGAGGTGATACAACTAAATAAACGCAAGCAAATGAAAGAATAAGTTCTGAACATAACATCCAAAGCAAAAAAACTTGCAAATACGTTGTGCCAAGCTCATACAAATTGTTCAAAACAAGCAAGTTTTTGAAAATTAGTGATAATTCAACGAAAAATTTAAATACTTTCCGAGGGGGTTATGACAACAAATTTTATATGAAAATCTTTGGAATTTATCCAACTAATGATCTGTAAAAATTGCGGAAAAAATAGGCTACCTACAAAATGCTGGAACCTGGAAACAATAAATCACAGATCATGAGAACACACATGCACCATCATGCCATAGTTTCTAATCACATGATTCTTGAAACCAAGACATGTCATAATTCCACAAAATATCTTTTAATAAGAAAAATAATGTTTGCTGCTAATGTTATTGTAACCTGTCCATACCAGCCCCTTGTCTCTTCAACCTCATTTGGTGACACCATGCATCTGGTTGGGAACAACTCATCCATGCAACCGAACCCACTATCACTATGGTCTGTGGATAAATTCACATTTTTTCACGATTTGTATGCATAAACATTGTTGCCCTTGTTACTTGTTTCTGCAATGAAACGTTGTGTTAAAATGTATTGCTGTCTGCCTCATAACCTTTATCGCTGCTCGCTTCCTTAACTTGCTCATCTGTAGGCTACTGTTGCGATCGGAAATCCCGAGCAGCATGTGCGCAGAGCTTCGCTCCGTGGAAGCAAGCAACAATAGAGATCATGCTCGCAATCTCTCTTACTGTTGCTTGCCCGCGCTACACATATGATGGTGTTATTCTTCACGCACATCCCGTTCTTGGTGAATCATACAATCAATGCAACACCACGGGAGAGGTTGCAACACTACCAGTCAGAGTTGCCAGATCTACTTCTTGCCAAGGGGCCATTTGAATTTAGTCCTGAAAAGAGCCAAAAAGTAGCCAAATTCTAAGATAAGGGGCCAAAAAAAGGGCCAACCATTTATCCATTTTTATCAGCATTTGCAAACTCAATACGAANCCATACTTAGCAATTGATTGAATGGTGATGCTCCTCAGTCACAATTGTAGCTCAAAACAAGAATATGATGAAAGATCGTAACAGAACAACTTAATTTCCATGTGTAGCCATAAACTAACATAAATTTACCAACTTAGGTAAGTGCTAAAGCGACCAACAACAAACTGAACAAAACCAACAAACATGTGCACCACCCAAATAACAGTAAGTTAGGTAAGGTAATGTAACAGTTCTCACTGCTACCTCTACAACTACAGCAAGTAACAGGTATTCTGATGAACTTACTTTCACACTAAGAAACTCTAAGGATCCCAACAAATTTTGCCATCGAAAACCTTCAAAATATAGGAATTTGGTGAAAATCAACAAACAATTAGTCAAAAAGTGAAAAAATATGGTTTCTCAGACAGGACTCAGGGTGGTCAGATCTAATTATTACATGGGGCCATGTCTGCCTGGAAAAGGGCCAAACAAAAATTTTTGGGCCAGCAAGTGCTATTTGGGACCAAATTTCTGAAATTTTGCCCCAAAAGGGCTAACCTGGCAACCCTGATCTGTACCGCACATGTGTCAACTCTTCACCCATTGCTTGCCCACCATCATCTGTGTTAAATGTATGTTGATGTCCATTGTGTTTTTTTATTGTATTTTCGTTCTCTATTTTTTTTTCATTTTGACTAACACTATCACAACATCTTAATTTCTACAAAAAAAAATTCTACGAAATCTGGCTGTTCTGGTATACATTTATATCAAAATCTGTTGCAGACATAGCCTACTACATTCACATTGACTTAACCAGGGAAATCTGCTAAATTGGCTTTACTATGGTTTACACATATATGAAAATCTGGCACCACGGTTATTCTGCAAAATCTAGCACCACTGCACTTATTACATACATACAAGCATGAAGAATACCAATAATCCACAAATAACAACACACATACAGTGTGACCAGTGTTGCCAAGCCTTCTTACAACGAATATACCAAATATTTACGAAATTTATATCTATAACAAAAACATGCAATTTAACGCTATTTTTTTAATGTCTTTTTATTGTTTCACTAAATAATTAACATTCACGTTGTGTACTGCCATCACAGAGATGCTAAAAGCTCAATTTCTACTTTCTTAGTTTAACAGTGAGTGACAGATTAACTCACCCCTACTCACTAGAAAATTCATCCTTCCAACACAATGCATTTTCATTTCTTTTGTGGTCCAGAATATTACACTGTATTATGCTCTATAATAGCTGGCAATTATCTTAGTTTTTGCGCAGTTAGCAGAAGGTATACACAGCACCAACTGAATACTGCTTTGCAAGCCACTCCAGCTCTATTAGCCACTCTTTGTTAAACCTTCTGCCACTCTCGTACGCAGCTTTCCCACATTTGAATGCATCGTCTGTCTAAAAGCGCATACCGAGAGCTAAGTTCATTTTTTTCAGAACATCTCAGCTCTCTTCCAATCTCACTTTCTGCTTACCCAAAGTGCATGCTTACTCCCATGTTAAGCAAAATCGCTAAACGTTTTTATATGGCTTCAACACCACTATCGGTTTCTGTTTTCACTTTGTTAATTAACCAAATAAACTGGCTTAAAATCTCAACTAAACCCTCTGACAAAAAGATACCAAATTTTTCGTATATACCAAATCAAAAAATTATATACCAAGCACTTTGAAAATATACCAAATTTTTCAAAATATATACCAAATTTTTCAAATTTGGTATATATATATATATCAGTTGACAACACTGAGTGTGACAGCCAACTCTAATTGCAGGGAAAAAGGGACTAGGGGAGTAGGGGAATAAGGACATGTTTCCCACAAAAATTTCAAATCAAACTTCCCTGCGTTTCATGTCTATAAAAATTAAAATTTATAAATATTTAGTGAGAGTTTGTTTGCGATTAGAAAATTTATTACTTTTGTCATTTCATGATTAACCGAGTTTTGTAATATTCCCAGATTGTTGTCGCTTTGAACTAAAACTATATCATCAGCAAAAAGTATACTTTTCATAGAATTTGACTTTGGTAAGTTGTTTATAGATATTAAAAAAAAGAATGGGTCTAGAATTGAGCCCATTGTAATTGTTTTTTTAATATTTATAAACAATAGATTCTTTTAACCAATTTTGTTGATTTGCACTGACGTATTTCTTTGGCTTACACACCAAAAGCTTGATTAACCTGAAAACTTTGTGTTACTTTCCAAATGGGGGGGACAATTGCCCCTATTTCCCCCCTGGCTACGTTTCTGGCTATGCACATATGCTAGCAACAAACTGAGTGATCAAGCTCAGGTCAACGCTACAGAGGTCTTGATTTCAACTTCTATTATCAAGATACCCAACTCTTCATCACTGAACATTTCTTTACATGCCATGCTAGCTGAATACATCCAATAAGTAACTGCTATCTATCTGTATAGCTAGCTTTGTGCTAAATGCAATATCCTGCAAGGTAAGCATTACCTCTTTGAAAGATCAAAAGTGAGGTATTAGAAATATTGTGAGGAAAGAGGTGCAACACTATTCAACACAGATGTAGATATATAAACAGTGTTTGCAGATTTAAGTTAACTTATTCACTAAGCTATCACAATACCAAGTTCGTGGAAAGTAGCCTATGTACACATTGTATTATTACTTGTTAAAGGCCTTAAACGTGATCACCTGAATAACTAGCAAATCTACACTTCACCAAGCACAACTAGGCAAGATTTATCTAATATGTATTGAATATTGAATATTTTATATCTGTGGTTTAGTTGTATGCTAACTGGACTTACTGCAGTTGGGAAAACTATTCAAGTTGTTAATTTAGCACAATGTGGAATACATAAAACCCAACTTGGATTTAGATCTTGGAGTCAGCAGATGAAAAATTGCTTGTGTGTAGCCCATAATTAATGAAAATTATCAGACTACAGTGAATATAATAGGACACTGTGGTACGGTTCAAGTGCAGTCACACAGCTAGTTCAAACATAGCAATACAAACCTACTAGGAAACAACACGGAATAACATTAGCCTACTGCAGAAACACTGATGACCTCTTCAAACAAGCAGGCTATACAAAGTGACATCATGGACCCAGGGGCGGATTGAGGAGGCACGGGGCCCTAAGCCATCTTAGTTTTTGCGGCCCCACGCAAGTATGACCTGTTTGGCCATTTGTCTGAAAACCGTAAAAGCTCTTATGTGTAGTGCCCCCTCAAAAATCTACCTTTTTTGGTGCCGACTTTAGTTCTGCGATTGCTTCACATCTTCAACAGAAATCAAAGCCTTTCCTACATTCTTCTCAAGAGCAAATGGCAATGCAATCTTTTCTTGGAATTTATAGCTCTTTCGTGTAGTTCAGAAACTAAGTCTTTTCATTGCATTTCCATGATTTGTAGCGTTTCCTGTAGGTTTGCTTTTCGGATATATACATTTTTATGAGGGAACGTGCAGTCCCGTCACCATGGGCGTCTTTTTTGGGGGCTAAGCCTCCCATACAAAGCTCCAAGCCCCCAAATTAAATTTTGAAGCACTATAAATCGATGGAGTTTCTATCAAATTTCAGAATCTGAAGCCNCCTGAACAAACGNAAAGCCCCCCTATTGAAAACTTTCTGGCAACAGTTCCGAGACTGTGTTGCCACCCTCAAAAATATCGTCTAGTTGTCGATCTGATTATCTGTACGTAAGCTCNTTTGTTATAGTAACTGGACATAGGTTTATACCGTTTTTAAGTTATCATTTTCCAAGCAATACAAAATAATTGTTTTAATCTTCAATGCTATAGGCTGATGGTGGACAGCATGAAGACAAGTTTTTTTCAGCAAAGCATTGTCGCAACACCCTCGTCTAACCCTATGAAATAAGCGTAATGATAGGTAATGTAGACACGTTTTTCATGTAAAACTCACAAGAAGCTGTTTTAGCTAATTTAACTGAGTTGTAGATCTGCAACAAGCATTCTTTGTTTGCGGGCAATCTGGTTGGTAACAAACAAATGTAACATCCAATACTCACTCATCACTGTCAATATTGCTTTTTATCGGCTTTCTCCACTGACAAAAAGCTTGCAACAACACAAGACCACCAGACGCAACAGAACTCCGATGAAAATCAGTATTGTCATTCTTATATTGCGTAGCAAACAATATCGTGTTGTAATGGTACTGATAAAATCTAGACGTTTGCATTTTCACTCATTTCAAAGTAAACTGTGAAGTTATGCCTCTGAGCAGTTGCACAAATTTTTAGTTAGTAATGAGTCGTCATAGGAAAGAGTTGCGTGAGGCCCCAAAAAGCGCGGGGCCTTAGGCCATGGCCTATGCCCAAATCCGTAGCTGCATGGACCCAGAAAGCTGAGACCTACAGCGAAAAACACAAGCGAAGCTGAGGAAAGTTCACGAATTTTTCACTCCAGGAGCGAAACTGAACGAAGTACAGCGAACGAACCGGAGGAAGAAGTTGAGAGCAGTTCGCAACTTTCGTAAGCCTTCCTAGCCGACAATAGATATATAGAAGAAACAAATATTTTCGCGCAGGTTCACAAGAATTCGCGACTGTCTATCCGCCTTAACTCTTCGCCATTGAGCCACAAGACAAAAATAAATACGTGCCTACCAGTAAGTTTAAGCAAATGTTACGAGCCAACAAAATTATCAAACCGCTCACAAAAATCAACCCAACCTCCTGCTCGTCAGTGTGTCCCTTCTGACAGAAACATAATCTTCAGCCATTTTGTTCAAATCTAGTCTGTCTACTCGTTCTTTGTGAACATGTAGGCCTAATATCATCAAATCGTTTAATCGTCTTTAAGTCATGGTTGTATGCAGGGCTTCTGAGAGAAATTTTACCAGTGGGTACGAAGCCCGATACCGGCCCCTTGCTTCTGGTTCTCTTGTCGAATCTGAAAATAACTTGTTAGTATAGAAATCATATTATATAAAAAAAAAACAGCTACCGTGCTAAGATTTAAGGCGGCTTTGCACAGAATCCGGTCACGGCTTACGATACGGCTTATGGCCAACGGCAGTCTTCACACAGGCTCCGTTACCCGTATCCGGATGAATTTTCTCGGTTTCGACCGGTTTCCGGCTTAGTTGTCAGTGATCGGATTCTTGTTGTCTACGAAGCCTGTGTTCCTACTTCCTATCCAGGCAAGACAAAGTTTTGCCAGCTGCGTGGAGATGATAAAATGTTTTGAACAAATGAGACTTGTTACGGGATTTGCGTCGACAAACCGTAGTGCAGGGATTTGTCCGATGGTAGTGTTGCGATCGGAAATCCCGAGCGGCATGCGCGTAAAGCTTCGCACCGCGGCAGCAAGCAACAATAGAGTTCACATGCCATGATCACTCTCCGTGTACGCTGGTCGTTACGTTCAATCGTTCACAAGTTAATATCGGCAGAGCTTCCACGCCACGATCACTCTTTTTGCTTGTTCGCGCCACATATGTGTATGGTGTTGTTCTTCACGCACATCCCGTTCGTGGTGAATCACACAATCAACGCAACACCACAGGAGAGGTTGCAACAGTAGCTACTGCAGATTTTTGTTGTAAGATACAAAATTTCTGCATTAAGTGTAGCATAACGTTGTCTTCAATATCTGTCACTTTTTTGTTTTGATAAATAGAAAACTCTTCGTATTATTTTATCTGGGCAAAATTACATCAGACTTGACTCTTCTTGTTGATGCATTCAAGTTTGTTATGCACCCTAACACCGATGCCATGTGTAAATTCAGCCTTAGTCAAATGACCAACTGTGTTTTGCTCTAGTTCCAATCCTATTGCATTTAGGCTATGCTATGTGAGAAATTAAATTAACTAAATAAAGGTAGGCTGCCTGCATGGTGCCTAAAGCACTAAGCAGTAAGGTAGACTAACTCCTGTAGCATTGTTTAGGGCTAAGGTTATCTGCAATTAGGCATACTACTCAAGTGCACCCTGTGACACTGACAATTTGCATCTGCTGATACCCAATAGGCTAACACTAAACAGGGTAACACTAAACAAGTTTGTATCATGTTTTACATTTAGGGCCTGAATTCTGCTTATAGTATACACAATTCCCTCATCCATTCCATGTTCTTTGTAGTTTGTTGAAATAAGTAAGACAGTCTTGCTCTGGTTAAGTGCATATCACGTAATGTGGATGTCCATGCTGTTACAGATCACAAGATACAGCATTATTGTAGGTATTGAAGCGCATCTGTGAAAATTCTAAAATTTTGTAATAAAAAGATACTGTGTTATTTAATACAATGCTGTATTGCAGATTATCTCAGTAAATTCACTATATACTATCTCACTGCATTTGATGAAGTTGTGTGTAGTTGGAAATACCTTTGTGAACCAACTTGACATACATTAACTCTTTTATCTGCCCAACTTGCTGAAATCTGTTTTCTACCTTTTATTTACATCGAAAATAAAGATGACTATCTTGGAAGAACACTGTAATAAATTGTCATATAGAAATGTAATACATTGCTCGTACTTTTACTGGGNTTCTTCCGTGTGCATATTTGCTCGATTGTACAGTCATTCAACTTTAGCCAGCATCACAGTTAGATGTCCTGAGCCAAGTAATGTTTTGTAATAAAAAATCAGGTAATTTCTTCGATTTTCTAAGCAGCAACTCCTCTGTCAAAACACCCCGAC
>JGI24159J19872_10003970_pt1 | contig 18737 bp, 14 predicted proteins | sample Ectturendosymbi4_FD_19872 | JGI IMG/M metagenome (IMG submission 19872) | reverse complement strand
ACAGGCCAGACTTGTTTTCACAACTTTGGTGTTTCTTTTTTGTAATATTGTTGTTGGTTTTATTTATGTCATGTATTAGCTTAAAACAACTTGACAGTACCTTTGACACATATGCAAGCATGACACATATGCCTTAATTGTGAAGGTACTCATCATTGAAACGTTGCTGTATAGAAGATGTATTGCTGTTCTGAAAACCTCTTATTTTCACCCATTATTGTGCAATATCTACCGAGCAATGGGTAAGTGCATAGTCAACCTTTCACATATGATGTGGTTATGCACTTTGATAGAAAAGCCAATATATTTTTTCTTCAAAATTATGAATAAGTTGCCGTGTTGTGACCTGTTAAACAGTAATTCTGTGTAGTCACAGTGTATGATGTGTGCTTCACACACAAGTAACCTAACCACCTTTGGTCAAAATTGGAAAAGCTAACAATTTTGCTATGATTGTAGAAAGTTGTTCTAACAGCTTGAATTTATAATTTAGATGTTTTACATGCGAATTGCTCTTGTTCAATTTAACATGCAACTAGCACAAGGGTTAAAGTAAAATTGCCATTAATTTGAAAAATAGTCTGGTCATCCTTTTGGTGTTTTCTTTAAAACTTTCTGTCTGATGCACAGGTTACGGTATAATTGGTGCATGCATCAATCAGTTCCTTACTGACATTGGCAAAATGGCTATTGGCCGGTTAAGACCACATTTCTTGGACATCTGCCAGCCAAACGTTCAGTGCAATGCAACCGATCCCTACCTGTACATCGAGGACTACGAGTGCACCAGAACATCGCACCCCTTAATTCCTCCCCAAGCTTTTCATAAACGGATGGACGACGCGCGGTAGGTCGTGCAACGCGTAGGTTCGAACATTTGGCCCAAGCTTCTTTTAGTTCTTGTGGTTAGTGAATCGCAGACCTCGTGCTGGGAGAAAACGTTTTCCTGACACTTTTTTTTCGGCGGAACGCGCGTAGAATAGACTTGTAACTCCCATCGGTACAGGCCTTTCGTTGCCAAATATGTAGTTTGATGCCCGTGCCCTTCATACATTTAAACAGCACCAGGCTGAAAAGGAACACCGCAAGGTTTGCACTTCTGCCCTCAGCAGCAAGTTTCCTGCTTTGCAGGATTGCAGACTGAGAAAAATCGGCTGTTGCATTATGTCACAATCTTTTTCGAGCAGGACAAACGTAACTGTTTCGTGTTGTCGCACCAAGTCAGTTTTACTGCGCGTGAGTCACAAGTAGGTGTTTCCGCGACAAAGCGATGGCAAAGTGATGACGGAATTCCTGTCAAACAACTATTTTGCTGCGTTGTTCAGCTAAAGTGTCCGAACAACAGCGACCCTGATTGTAAGTGACGGACGTTCTCTTTCTTGCAGGAAGTCCTTTCCGTCCGGACACGCGTCGTTCTCGTTCTACATGGCTATGTTTATTGTGGTAAGTCGCCTTCCGATTGTTCGCCCGACACTGGCACTAATTTTAACAGTTCGCAATTTCCGTTTCTGCGCGCACATCGAACGCGTTTTCCAGTCGCGCGAAATACACGGCGATGACGCACTTCCCGCGGTTAAAGTACTCGCGCAAGCGTTATGTCAATTAGTAGCGCGTGTTGCGCTTGCACAGGATGCCAGGCTTCGTTCGGTTTGGAATTAGTTCCTCTCGCACGCGACCCCGGTTATAAGCCTTGTTGCCATCATCTGTTGCCCCGAGGTGCACCTTCCAGTGGCTGCTTAATAAGTAACTTATCCGGAAGGTCGCTTCTGTTCGCGGAAGCAGAACTGCTTGTGTAGTGACAATGCATTGCTGTGGCGCAATTTCTTGCGTACGTGTTGCGATTGGCGGTCTGTGTTTTTATCGCCCAAGGGTCCTTCCTGCTGTCTGCTCGAGCCTCGTTAACATTGTCGCCGACTCTGAGTTGTTTGCCAAGTTGTGAATTATTTATTTAAACATATGACGGCCAGGCCAGCAGTCTTGGTAGATGTCCGATCTTCGTCAGCACAACAGGTGCTTCACCCAAGACCTTACCTTTCGCTGTTTCTGCCAGCTTCAGCTGGCGCACATAGTTGTCGATGATGTGGCCGTTCGAAATGCTCGACACGGACGTAGAACGCTTGATGTGCCGTAACACGTTATTTTTAGTCACTGCTGTGAAATGTGGGAAGATGCCAGTTTCTATGAGTGGGTGTAAAATTGCGTAAGAAAGAGCACAGACGGAGGTTCCTTTTGTACACATCTGTTTCCAGACGGCACCCCTTAACGGTACCTTCTAGTGCCCTACAATATAACGAACAAATAAACTTTGCATTCATCAAACTTTTGTTTACGCGTTGTTGACACACGGAAATCAATTGTTTACTTAAGAATTAGTCGATGTCCAAATATTTTGAAATTTCCAGACCCTGTTAAGATTCCAAGTGTGGTTTCTTTCTGACCCTTCTTCGCCCAAAAAAAACTTATTTTTGCGACCGAATACAATCGAGCCGGACGGTCGTGAATGCAAAATTTGAGTTTCGTCGACGTTGCCATCAGGACCTTGCGCAAAAAGATGTTGCTGACAGTGAAAGCCACGGCTTCGCGGCAGCAAAGTCTCTGAGCAAATATTTGCTGCTTTATTTTCGGCGCCCTTGTAACCGATACAACTTGCGCGCGCAGTTATACATCGAATACCGAATGACCGCGCAACGCACCCGCCTGCTACGTCATCTCGTCCAAACCGGCGTCATGGCCTGGGCCGTGTGGATTTGCAGCAGTCGCATCCTCGATTTCAAACACCGTTTTTCTGACGTCGCCGCCGGCATCGTGATTGGCACCACGGTCGCCGTTTGCATGGTAAGTCGGCTGTTCTCATTTTGCACGCCAATCAAAAGAATATATTTGTCGATTTTTGCTTGTAAACGTGCTTAAGGCATACGTGCGCATGACTGACAGCAAGTTCAGGTAGCAGACACAGCTGTTGGGATATTGGCATCAGTCATGGGTGCGTTTCCTTCGATGCTTAAACGGCTGGTTCGAAATTGGCTTGAGCGAAATTGCTACCAGGATTCCACGCGTTTGTCAGGTTCTCGCTTTTGGCAGCACAGAGACTTGCTTCAGCCGGAGACCGAAACACATCGCCTCGATTAACCGGCTACTTGCTGTTGCTTACTAACGCACTTAACAGCGATCGGGACAAGTATTTTGAAAGTTTTTTTTTTTCAAATCGTTTATCAGTCCGCAAAGAGCGTCTGCGAAATAGATGCCATTGTGACGTTGCCCGAAGGACAAGCCTCAAGCGCAAACACGATCAGAGGTTTAACAAAGTAACCAACGTACTGCGTAGTTGCTGGACCGAAGCCATTCTTCCCATAATCATGTCGCGTTCTTTGCGTGCTGCTATCTCGTGTGGAACACGACCGACCAACAACGTCAAGCAGTGTTCCCTCAAAGAAAATTTTACGTTGAGCAAGTATTTGTTTTTAAGTGCGCATGCAATCGCGCAACCATGCAGACACACAACCCCCCAAGCGTTGAAAGGGCTCTGCGATGTATAAACGATGTAAAATTTGGAATGTTGCAAGTGCGCGAAAATGAGCTTTCACTGCGCGAATGGTCTGCTGGTACTGCGCGTTTGCGCACCTCAGAGGGAATATCGCCGAAGCATTGCATCATCAACGGCATTACGTCATCAACGGCATCATCTGTCGTGTGGTTTTCCAACAACCTGCACCGTATGTTTAACCGCAGAAGGGAGCGCATTGCGTAGTGCGCAGGCGCGGTCGTCAGGGTACCCCCTCTGCTCTGGTCCTGAAAGCATCCCTTGCACCTTGTCAACTGAACCAACGTTGTATGTTTCACTCATTTCAACGCTGTTGACGCCATCGGGCGGACGGACGTGTTGTCAACTTCCTGTGGCAGGAACTTCGCGATTCTTTCCTGTTTGTAGATTTGCAGTCACTCATTGCTTGTCAATGAAGCTTCGTCAACTCATTGAACAATTCGGCGCTTCACAAGATTTTAATGTCCATCGAAGCTTAGAAAGAGCAGCAATACTAAGAAGACCGAATGTGGAAAAGTAATTCGCTTACCATCATCAGTTCAGCAGATCCCGAAATCAATGGCTCCGATCACTCTTTGTATAATAATTATACCGCCGGTTGTAGACGTATTCAGAGTTGATCTTTAACGTTCCGCAAAGCTCGTGAGGAACGTAAACGTCGTTTTCTTGGCCGCGTCACAACGAAGGCTTGTGAATGGTCGCACCTTGTTGGTCTCTGGCTTGGCCATGAGCTTCATGTAAGGCTTCGCTGAATGGACAGGAAGGACGCGCGCGCGGTCTCTGGCTGCGGGGCGATTATTTTCACTGGACGACGTCGGCGAAATTCTCGGAAACGCGACCTGGCAGGCTTTGTTTCGGGCACCTCCTCGGAGCGGTCTTTGGTCACGTGACCCTCCGCGAACCTCCGGTGCCTTTGAAGCTCGCTCTTCCTTGACCTGATCTTCCCTCCTTCACCTTTGACCAGCAGGGAACGCACAAGCGCCGGCGTTCGTTCGCAAACGGCGCCTTTTGCGCACGGACCACGCGGCCCACCGCAAATTACTACCGTGCGAAACACCAGACGTGTACTACCAGAACGTCTTGGACTTAATTAACGCCTCGTTCTGGCCTCAGTGCGGCATGCTCTCCGTCTTCTTGCAGTTAAATGCAGCTTGGTCAGTTTTCAGTTACATGTCCTCAGAGCGAAAACAGATTTGCGGCCGAAACAAATGGACGTATCCGAAGGAGAAAATTTGCTGCTGCAGATGTAATTGTTCGCATGTTTTTTATAACTGCGGCTTAAGCAAAACTAACTTGAACACGTGAACCTGAGGAGAAAAGCGCTTTGACTTTAAGTGCTTCATCTAGCNCGGCGTACGTCGTTCTTATTTTCTCCGTGCAGTGCGTGATGACGTGTTCACGCGGACCTGTGGTCAAGTGGCGAAAATTGACGTTACGACGTTGCGTAAATTGGCGAAAGCTGCGACGTCCAGTTGCAAAATTGCCAAAAATTTTCAATAAGAGGCGCGTTCCCGGAGGCTAAACGTTTCGAAGTGTTTGGCTGTTTTCTTACATTTGCGTGCGATTGCCTCGTCGAACATTTCCTCCCAGTGCTTCTCGAACCAAAAAAGTTTCGCCCTTGTGTTTGTCAAGTCCTGGTTTTTCTCTTTGCTTCCAACTGGAAGGTAAATAATTAACCCTGTGGTCTTTCCCGCCGTCACTTTTCTCCATCGACTGTTCAAACCCTCGTTACGATGCGAAAACACATAACAGTTCGCGTGATATTTGGGGGGTGTTGGTTTTTATTGTTGACGAACAGTTATTTGGTAAGAATGCCATTGCTTGAAATGCCATTGTTTTGTAAGAATGCCACTTCTACTGTATGAAGGACAGGTTGCCATAGTGACTTCAAAGCTTTATGGGAGGATTGGCAAACATTGATAGATTCGCTGTTTTTACTCTTTATGACGGAGAAACAAGCTACGTTTGGTCAATTAACATGTAAAGTTCATGTCAGAAGGTTCTGTTTCGCCGCGGTTTAACCACGTTGCTAAATGTGTCTTGATTCAGTAATGTCAATTTCACTTGATCCCCAACAGTTATCAAAAAGCTCTTGGCTTGTTGCTAGCTTTCGAGGAATCAATCAACTGGGTTCTGCTTTCTTTGCTTTACGGTGATTCAAACTTGCACTTATATGTCTGTGTTCAAGTAACTAGTCGCCACCATGTCGACTGAGTTGAATACATTCGCAAAATTTTCAATAGGAAATCCATTTCACCCAACACTTCTCATCGTCAGTCCTAAAATCTTATTCGTTTAGCATTGTCCTCGTTCCCAAACCTTGCTCCTCCCCCAAATGAAACAATGACTTCGACCACGCGACCTGCAGAAGGTGGTGCGGTCAACTCGTCATATTTCGGATATGCATTTCCTTATCATTCATCGCATTGTGCGGTTCCGGTGGCCTGTTGTTTACCGTTCGCCCTGCCCTCAGCGCGACCCGTCCAAGCACTTTGTTACCTGTCGTCGCTCACCGCCAGCCATCGAGAGATTCCTGGGCAAAACACAGTTCTTATCTCCGCTGGTAAGTGCCGGCCAGTCCTTGGCTGCTCACTTCACACGCTGATAGGCAGCGGCTAAGCGCGGACTTTACGAAGCCTAAGTGGCACCGGTTCTACTTTGCTGCGATCTTGAAGTGAAAAGTCTTGTTTCGATTCAATCGCTTTGATTAAAGAGCTGCTGACGATTGGAGGTCGGCGATAACTGTTACGTCACAATCATGGCAGCGCGCGCTTTTAGACAGAAATCGACCTTGGTTGACAGCAAGCAGTGGAGGTGCTGCGGTGCCAATGGGCTCTCCTGCTTTGCGCCAAGACGAACATATTATTCAGCATTATCGTGGTTTCCATTTCTTACGGACAAGCTTCCGGCTTTTCAGTTCGACTGGCTTATAAGAAGAAATGAGCGTTACCCGGGTGTGCATACCTCTGCTGTTGTGTCGGTTTTTGAATGTAGCTGAGCAATCGATGTTTTTATTGGAATTGAGGTTGGGCTGTTCTTCGACACAGACGCTTTATCGATGTAATATGTCCCCCGCACAGCATGATCGCTCCTTGCGCCAACTGCAGCAAGAGATTGCGCACCGCCCGATAGAAAAATGTCATCTTCATGCCATTGGACACGCCCGAGCCCTAGCGAGCTTTTCTTTACTGGACATCGAACGTCATTGCAAGTAGAAAGGATGGCGCGCATTTGTTCTTGGCGCGACCACCAAGCAAATGACCCCGCTCGCACTTCAAAGCAATCTCACGACTTTCGTGCGGTCTTTGCAATCGAAACGTGAATGGCAGAAGGCAGCTTGTGCCTAAATTAAGCAACATTTTCGTTTATGGACTTCTGACCACAATCCACTCTACTCCTCGTTCAATCGCCCAACCCATGACACGACCACTTCGGCGCCACCCACGGCGAAAGCAAAGATTGGTTGTTGGCATTGGGACCACGAAACGTGTGTTTTTGTTGTTTCTCGTAATAGTGACAGTGCACGGCGAGCTTTCTTGGCAAGCGCTCCGAACGCAGACGCGGATTTTTCCGAAAGGTAAAGTCAGTTTACTTCCCCACCGGTGTATACTTAGATTGCTTGGCCTCCGTCAAACCAGCACTTCGCTTCCTTCATTCAGCTGATGATCGTCAGGCAATTGCGCACCTATTGCTTTCTGCGCCACCCAGCCAAACGCAGAGCAGGTTTGTTTATTAAGGCTGAAACAGTCGTTGCTGCAGTGATAACTTTAGCACGCCGAAGTCATCGCCTCCAATGCACCCGCAATCGCGTTGAATTTGCTCCAAGCAATTTTCAGCCCCGGCTGACCTGGCTTCAACTAGATCGCTGCCCTCAGGCCTCGAAACCTTTAAGCTGATAAGCTTGAGGATTGTTGTTTTTAATTTACTCGCTGATTAGAGCTGAGAGCAAATGTCTCTCTGTCCATGGAAACCCCGCTGACATTTCGACATAATTTGTGCAACGTGGATATCGTTTGGTGGCATCAGGTAAACAAGACGAAGGGAGGCAGCGTGCGCACACCAGCGGTCGACGACCAAGTTTCGAGTTTTCAGGTGAAATCTCAAAAAGAATTCTCACAAACATGTTATTGTTCCCCGGCAGTTTCGCAAACACGGGCGTTTGCGACAAAGATGGACGGAAATGCCGCTGGCGTTTCCAAGCCAAAGTTTGTCAACAGCGAAATACCATAGGATGCGCCAAGCAACTGTTGCCGATTCATATAAAGGCACGTGACGCGCCGGCACTGCGCTAGCATTGTGCTGTCATGGGAAATCTGCGACAGCTTATACCCGTTTGTGATTTCAGTCACGCGGGGTTCAGTCGTGATTTAGTCCTGTCGTCATTGCTGTGCGTTTTTTTCGTCACAATCGCCGCCATACGTCACAAAACGCATTCTTCAGAAGCGGCCATGCATGCGATGCCAATCACCAAACCCTTACGAGGCTGCGCTACTAAACAGCGCAAATCCACAACCATTACGGTCGTTGGCTTCAAGTCAGTGAGAGCAACGCTGAACAACAACCCACGGGTATTTTTCTTGGCAACTCCTTTTCTTCCAATCGCTTGCCTACGGATCCGCGTATGAGTGGGTGATACGAGTTCATATTCCGCGATTGCGCATTTGCGCTGTGCCCCTTTGATCAGATCTACTAAAACCTGGCGTCCATATGCGGTGAACTTTCCCGTGATGTCACAGTACAGACTCTTTGTGATGTCACAGTACTGATTGTTGTGTCAGGTTTCCGCGAAAGTGCTTTTCTGTAGATCCTGATATTGGGAGAGATCGGCCAGGGAAGTAAACAAACAGCTGCCGTGATGTCGTGAGAAAATCGCATTCCCGCCATGTCGTACGAAGTAACGCGCGACTTACAGCGTCAGGCAACGTGATTCCACGGCAGTTAACACGGAGTTGTGACTGAAACCTTGCGTTGCAAACTACTGAATTTGGTGAAGTGAATGTTGGCAGATAAACAGCGCTCGGTGATTCAGCCATCCGATATTTCGAACGCTGTGGTGTTGTAAACAGTAAAATTCGCTGCAAGTGAGCAGGTACGATTTGTTAGAAGGTATTCTATGGCGCAGACACATGGCATCGCTGTGGCGCGCTGGCGGGCTTGGCCAAGCGCTGATTTATGACGTGCTGCACAATAACTGCGCATTAATCTGCCGCGCCATCCGCTAAGCGACAAGGCGGACCACGGACCGCTTCTCGGGCGCTTGACTCATTAATTCTCGGCTCGGAAGCGACGCTTGTCGAGGTGCTTGATCACATGCAGCGGAATGAAGGTAAACAGCTGCTTGGCCCTTTGCTGGAGAAGTTCATCCACTGGAGTGCAGCGCTTTTCAGCGGAACCGTCATTCTTCTACCTGTAGGGTTCCGTGACACAGTTGGCCTGACAACCGTCATCCCAAAGGTCAAAACTCGGTGTTTAGTACAAACGGCCAGAAATAATGGCGTTCACAGAATTACCACTTCTTCGACAAGGAGGCATCTTGAAGTATTTTTTTTCTCAGACTTCGACAAAGTGTAATCTTCTGCGGACATGAACGTTGCACAAGATTTCAATTACACTCTTACAGTTGCAGCCAGTTAATGATTAGTATTGATGTAGACATTCGGCTTGCTTGATCTTTTTCGCCCACTAACATCCATTGAATCGCGTACGTGGCGAGGTCATAGTCAATTACCAAACGGATGCAAGGTTCGTGGCAACTTCTTTTGTGACAACTTGTTACAGCTGGCCGAAACATAACGTCGCAAAAAACGTTCGATGGTAGAACATTAGTGAGGAACAAATTTACGAGCATGCCTCACAAGAACGTGCAAATTGTCTCATAAATCCTTCAAACTATGGCTCCACCGTCTTGTTTACCTGTAGCGAGCAGGCTCAACCTTCCTGTCAAAAGCTTGTTCAAAGCATTGTCGAAGCGGCGGTGCGATTGCTGTCTTCAAAATGGAGTTTTTCAACCTTGATGCTGTTGAATCGTCAGTCGTGTTGCGCGTCTCGACTGTCAGCAACTGAGTAATTCACCCGTAGGTCCGCAGTTGCCTGACAATGTAGTAAGTTATGTTTCTTGTGGAGGTTTTCAACCTGTTTGTTTTCGACAACCGCTCAGCTCGGAGACTCAAGTTGGGTTGTTTTTACCGAAGCTGAAGGGTAACAGTGCTTGTTGTTGCATATTTAGTGGTACCAGTTTGTACGCTCCAGTGAGAGAAGTCTGAAAGCTCGACGCTCCACTGCTGTTCAGAATAGTTTGCCAGCGGAAGAAATGCGATTGCAGCCATCAGGCGAATAAGAGGTTCATGCATGGGTTCGTCACGCTCGTCTCATGTCACGTGATTTGTTTTGCAGCCGCAATCAAAGTTTTGTTAAAGTGCTTGATGCGTTCAATTGTTTATTGCCACGGTTGCAGTTCCGTAATCCTTAATTCTGACGGTTGGGAGCGTTTTATTTGTTAATAAAGTTGATTCGGGTGAACTGGTTATAGCCAAATTACGTGAGCATACTGTACGTCACGCACAAGCGGTTTGCTGCTAATTATCCGGTCATAATCGTTGATCCGCAGCCATTGTAGGCCAGCGCTCTGGAGTGGTTGTAATTTTAGCACCGCTCAAGTTTCTTGAACACGCTGGGTCTGACGTTGATCATGCGACTGGAATGTAATTTCTGTGGCAACGTGAGAGCGCGTGGCCTGCTAATCCTTGTGTTACCAATCGCTTAACGCTGGGCCAGAAAAACAGCAAGCGTGCAGTGCATGTCCTGAAATGCAAAAAATGCTCAAGATTGTTGCTCTTTTGTTGCGTCACACTCGGGTTTTGTACCACTGAAGCAGAACGCAAGTTTCAAAGATAACGCTTTATGTTCGATTCGATCTCGCGCAGCCTGCAGTCAGCTGAATGTTAGCTGTTTATTATTGTTGTCGAGTGCATTTTTTGAAAGCGATTCGATGCCTGCGGTGTCAGCAGCATGGTTAACCTTACGAAATAAACGCTGTTTTTCATTCTGTAACCTTCGTCGTGTGTGGCAGGCGAGTGAGAAACCAGCTTTTATTTCGTTGGTCAAGCAGGCACGGTGTGCTTATTGATTTTGCAAAGTATGCCGAGGCTGACACCCGCGCCAAGCAGTGCAAGGTAAAGATCAGCTTCCCTCCAACCCCGGAGCTAATATCAATTGGTGACCTTTGAAGCTCACGCTAGCTAAGTCGATCATCAACAAAAAAGCTCAATTGTGATTTCATAGACCATTTCTGAATAGGCCTTGTGTATCATGCGTCACATCTCAGCAGCAACCGCTGCCTGTGTGTTCAGTCACTCCAGCCTCATATGTTTCTGCGGCGTGGTAATGTTGTTGGCCACACCTGATCATTGCCATGAACTGATGGAACTGCGACCGCAGCTTTGCATTGTTTGGGTTTAGATTCTCGAAACCACGCAGGACCTCCATGTCGCTTGGCATTTAGCGGTGTCTAAATCCTGTTTTAGGTCGGTACTGATGAGCTTCCATTTTGAATTCGACACTGCCCTGGGCGGCGACGTGCAAAAATTATTGCTTCTGCGCTCGTCTTCCCTTAAAAAAATAACATTACTTGTCGAAAAACGTTTCACATTCCTCTGAAACTGCCTTTGGTCTTCGGCCTATGGTTCCTTAATAATCCACAGCAGGTTCCTTATTACATGCGCAGGTATTGCTTGACAGTTAGATGCGATGATTGGTCAGATGATGGCTGACATCACAATTTAGTTGTGTGCGTAGAGGACAGTGGGAAAGTTCTTGTCTGGAACATTTTTGCGGGTCGTCGCTGCGGCAAAGCAAGCAAGTGCTGGACATTTCCGAGTTGCAGCATATTGTAGGTCAACGTGATCGTGCTTGATCCAGCCTGATAAGAAGTCGATTGCTTTGATTTGTATGGCGCCCGAGATCGATTTTTCGCGGTTTTGCAGCCTTGATGGCAACCATGGCTCATACAAAGGTCGCCCGCCAGCCTTGCTGAAATTGGCGGGAAATACTTCAGATGTCCAAGTGCCGCAGTTTACCGATTGAAGACCTCGACATTAGCGGGTAGACGCTAACAAAGCCTGAAAGTGACAGTTCCGGGAGCAGTGCGCACTTTGACCGGAGCATGCGACATTCCCGTTGCGAGAATGCAAAGTGTGCACAAATGTTGGAGTGTCTCGGAACTTAGGTCATTACCCTGTCACGCTAGCCGGGCCGGAAAGAAACTTCACCCGTCGTCGTCAGCTGCAGGCGACTGTAAACGAATATGCGAATCCTGTTAGGTGTTTTCCTGCTTCGCTGAAGCAGTTACGCATTTTTGCGCGTTGCCTTTTGTTTGGAGCTGGACTGTGTTGGCAGACTATTGATCGGAATCAGTTGCACTGCCGCCTTGCCTTGCGTGCTGGCATCTTATCGTTGAGTCCCGTGATTCAACACCGCCTGGGAAAGGTCGCTATCGACACAAAAGAACGTTTGCCGGGAATACCTCTAAATAGCTAGGCAAGAACGACGCNTCCAGTTGCCTTCATCGTGATGTCAATCCAGAAATAACGTCGGCGTCAATCAAGAATAAATCAAATGGCGTCTTGAATTGCGAACTGAATGTGGAAGCAACTGATTGTGGTAAATTTGGTACCGATCTTGACGAAGGCGAAGCAAACAACTTACACGAGCTTTTTTCAGCACGCAGCAGCGTCAAGCATGCAGCAACTGAAGCCTTGTTTCCACCGCAAGCTCCCGCGTACGATACTAACCTGGTCTAGCGCCGCCGATATCCAGATTGTCAAATAAATTAATAGCTGCTGTTCCCTTAATACGAAAATAGTTGCGCGCGCAAGTGAGCGGCCAGACTTCGTGCATCCTGTCGTCACAGTTCATTCCAAATTATCCGGCCCATGGCCGCATTCGTCATGGCGTATCGGCGTACGTGAGCAAAGGCAGGTTCTCGCACACTACGTCATTTTAAAGTTTGGCCAGAAAGCCATGTTATGACTTTCTTCCAAGAGATTTGCGGTCTTTAAAGACAATGCTGTGATGCGTTCCGGCAATTCTGCTTGTCTGCTTTGCTCCAGCGTCCTGTAATTTCTTTCCAGCGTTCTTTGCTCTCGTGGTTGTCGTTCAGGGCAAAAAGCCAACCCATCGCTCAGCGATTAAAGAGTTTGCAACCAGTGTTCTGTACGATTTCTTGCCAACAAGATAAATGGCACATCAATTCCGTTCGAAAATCGTTTTCACGTTGGCATTCTTGTTTTCTGCGCATCAACGTGTCGTTTGCTGATAACTTAATTTGTGCGAACTTATTGCATGGATGCTGCTTTGCTTGCTAATTACAATTTTTGCTACATTAGATGGACGCTGGATCATACAGCCCATGTAATTGCCTGTGATCAGGGTTGCAACCAGTTGATAATTTCTGGGGGGAAATGATTGCAATTTGAACAACTAAAAAGGATTTGGAGCTTATTTTGGAGCTATTTTTAAATATTTCGGGGAGCAATTGCCCATCTGACCCCCCACCTGGTTGCCAACCTGCTTGTGATTGTTGCCAAGTCGTGCTTTCGACTCTTCTCTCCAGTAGCTCAACTAGATTTTCAAATAAGCTGCGTTTGTCGAGATTGTGACGTAACAATGCGGTTTTATTCGTTGCAGATGCGCCTTTACTGGGCGTCGTCGCGGAAGCCTTATACAATCGAAATGAAAGTGAACGGGATCATCCACGACTCGCCATCTTCCCGTCGCGAAGGCTCACTCGCACCAGGCGTCGTCGAAAGTTCGTTATCAGTAACGAAAGAAGATGTCTGAGTTGTTCGAGGGTGTTTCCAATCCTTCAAACACGAAAAAGGACATTTTTGTTATGATTCCTTCAAAGCCTGTGCTTACTCTATTGTCATCCCGTCGTCAATTAGAGATCAATTGATTGCCTCTCTCGTTTATTTATCGTGCAATGCGCTCTCCTGACAATGCTGCTGCCTTTTCGGACCTGCGCGAAACGCAGCATCACCAATCGACCACGAAAGCTTACTCGGCGTCACTTAAACTTTATCTCGATTGTGACTTGTACCTCCCTCTTAATGACGCGTGCTTCGCGAAAGACGACAACCTTCTGACCGTGACTTGGAAGTTCGTATTTATCTTCGTAACGACCAACGCCTGGTCACGGTCAACGCAAAGAACATGCTGACTCAGCGAAGGTCTATTTATGCTCACAGCAATTCAAGTTAACACTTAGCTGAGCTGCGAAAACGGTTACGGAGGGCTTGGCAGCATCGGTGTTTCCATACCACGTGACTGTTTCGCTTGACTTGCTGTCGCAGGCAATGTCGAGAGCTCGAGCGACGCTTCCCGTTCCAAAACTTTGTAGGTGAACATAACGCCCGCCCAAACCCTGGTGCAACAGAAACGTCGTCCAAATGCACGTTTTTCGAAAAACAACTTCTTTCTCGATTTTGCCGGCACGCGCGTCCACGTTTTACCTCGAACGGGTCGCTCTTTGTGCAGCAGGACACCCCCTCAACATCTTTTGGTCCAGCGCCCAAGCATCGCCTGATGAGGCGCAACAAGAAAAGCGTCGTTCGAGTAGGAGGGCGTTTGTCTGCAGTTGCTATGGGCGTGATCTGTGGTTGCCACGGTCGCATCCTTGTCTGTGTTTGTCGTCGATGGCCTCGCGCAGTGACGTAGTCGAAGGAGTGCACGGGGGAACGCATCGCCATTTCGTTTCAAGGGCATAATTAACGGTTAAATGTTGCTTTTAGCGAGATCCCCCCCAAGAAAAAGTCGCTGACTATTNCTCGATATAGCGCAGCGGTGCGTTCCCCCCCGAAGCATTACTTTATGACACCGCGCCCGCCGCATTGCGTCGCTCGACTTTCTGCAAACAGTCCTTGCAGAACTTCCGAGCGTTTAAAGGACCAGGCGGCGACCAGCTACTGTAGGATTAGGATGATTCTGTCGAAGGCTTTGTTTCCAGCTTTCCGTTGTGTGCGACTTTCTACCGTAATCGTCATCGGCGCTCTCTCACGAATGGTCGTCGTGTGTTTCTCGCAGAAGCAGCTTCGCTGAATCACGTTCTTGGTGTTTGTTACGAAGCAGCTTCGTTCGCGCTTGCAACCTGCTGTGGCGCATTGCCACCAGCTTCAATGCTCCATTGTTTAGGTCATAACAGCATTGTGACGAATCGCGTTGCGCCAACTTCTTTCTTTGTCCTGTACTGCTTCTTCGCCTTTCCCCGGTGTTTGCAAAGTACTGTCTCGCCATTTTTTTCTGTGTGGCGAACCACGTGAAAATAGCTGATGAACAAACAGTTCGAAAAAGCACCATCTTTTGACCTTCGATCTCTGCGAACCCGGAAAAAGGGCCACAGGTACCACCGACGTGTGGATGTTCATCCTCTGTGAACGGTTTCTCGCTTTTTCGGCTACAAAATCGAAATGCTTCTTTGCTCACCCGCAAAAAACGAGATCGCTCCTCGCCTTCGCGAACCTGCGAACCTGTCGTCGTTCACACTTGGACCACATTGCCAGGCACGGAACGACACGGGCCCGCGGTCAGATTTAAAGGTTTGGGGGTGCAAAATACATTTTTGGGTGGCGAGATTTTTGTCCTAATTAAAATGCTTACAAAAATTTTTTCTGGACAGAACAAAATTTGCGGGGCACAAAAATTGGGGAACACTGTCCCCGAATGACCCCCAAGGCCACAGGCCTGGATCGAGATAAGAATTCGGGGCCGTGTGGTCCAGTGTTTCGTGTCGAGCAACTCCACAGGCTTCGTGACCCCCGAGTTCCTTCTCTGGTCAGGTGTGGTGCTTTTGCGCTGAATTCGCTTCAAAAGGTTTCGTGACGTTTTTTTTCGTTAAAGTTCTGGTCGTTTTATCGATGTTTTTCTGCAGTGTTCCTTTTTTTTCGCACGCATTTGAAATAAACATTCTTTTTCCAGCTTAACTTCACGCTGTTTCATGCAGTACCGAGAGCTCCGGGCAGGTGTTCGGGGGGGAGGGGGTGGAAGTCGCGGTGGATCTGCTACGTTCCCACGAGAAACCTGCAGTGGTACATAAGTAATCAATGCGCGGTCCACCCCGACCTCTGGCAAAAGCATAAGTAGGAAAGCCTCACAAAACCACTGGTGAAGGCTGCGTTGTGGGAGTTGCTCAGGGCCAATCATTTGTGGAAGTTCGTGATATTGAAATGTGGGGGGATTTTGGGACTGACGATTACCCTATCCTAGTAGAAATGTGTCATACTGTAGATTTAAAGGTAATAGTTAGCCAAGCAGGTATATATTAAAAAACACACTGCGGATCGATAAAATGTGCGCCTTTTTGCTTCAGTAGGACAAGGTGTTTATCACAATATACTTCTCTGTGCGCAGGCTGCTAATATGGTTTTGCACCAGTTGACTACTTTTTTTGCTTGCAGAGCAAACCGTACGCTTCAGGAAACAGTTTGACTCTGAAATCTGTGCGCCGTCTCTCTGTCATGGGCAAACCCAAGAACAGAGAGTCTCCTTCGGACGTAGGCGTAACCAGAGGGGAAATCCCCCACCAAATTTTAATATATCCACTCATTTTGTGCTTTGACAAGCGGCATCACAACCAAAAATACTGTTGCTCGCTTAAAGTCAATTATTTTGGCCCCCAAATTCCCCCCAAAACTATTTTGGGCTGGCTGCGCCACTGCCTTCGGATTAAGGCTTCCACGCAGTGCATGCGTCATCTCTTAACTATCTGACATAACATTGTCATTCTTTTTCCAGGAAGAAGTTGACATAAGAAGCAAAATGATTTTGAATAGCGCAGTGAAAAAAAGTATTTCCCTACCACCTTTTGAGGTGCTGCGATTTTGTTCAGACTTTCGGTAACAGCTCATACACTTGAAGAATCGTAGATCATCAATGTTGTTTATGACTTGGCTATGTTTTATTGATGATGCCGTCTCAGCATCGAGTATAGGGAAATCTGAAAAAGAACCTCAATTATGTTAATGCTTGAAAGGAAGCAGCCCTGTATTGCCAAAAGCTGATGTGCGAAAGCATGGCAGAAAGTGTTAGCAAACAAGTTTTCAAAATTTGCTTTGTCTGGCGCTGCCAGTGGGATTCACCAACGTGCAAACTTTGCTGCACTTGAAAACGGGTTGACGAACTCCGAGCCAAGTCAGTGGATATATGCGTACGAAATAACGTTTGCAGGTAGCACTCCGCGTGGTTAGCTCGGAGGCTTATCCACACACGCATTCTGCAGTTCACACGTCGCGCGCATATACGTTTTATTCGTGTGTGCATGCCACCGTCCAAACTGGAGTCGCGCCACGTGTACAGGAAGCACATGGGCGAAAATATGCATGCTTGCGTCAAAGCAGTCTCAGGATTCTTTTTGTGCTTGAAAAAAATGTGGATGACTGCGCAAATCCAATCAAGTAAAGCTAAGGCAATTTCTTGCAATCCCTTTATCCAAGATTACGCTGTCTTGGAATATTTGACAGACTCCTTCAGTAAAAATCGTAAACGCATGAACGACTTCAATGTCGTTTTATTTTCTTCCCGCATTGTACAAATGCACTGCATGTCAGCTATCATCAAATCCCGGTTTTCTGATTTTTAAAAGCGCCGTGCACGGCAAGAGAGGCTGAGGTCACGTGATCAAGCAAGGGACCATCTCTTGTTGAGTGCTGCAATTCATCACAAAATAATGCAGTTTTCAGAAGAACCCTGCAAAATGAATGAATGATGTAGCAATGAGGTAAAACGTGACACCTTTCTATTGCTGGTGTTTTGGGGAAGAGAGCAAAGGAAGAAAGGCCCCGGAAGAGGAAGTGATTGGCGGTCAATTACGGAACACAGGCTGAGAGCAAAAACGATTACTGTAGTTTTAGTTGTTGCGGGGCGAGAATAGTTAAGGTCGACAAATTCTAAACGATTAGGTTAGTTTTTGTTTTCTTTTATTGAGAGTTATTGCTACCTTGAAGAAACTGCTCGGGCAAATCAGCCATCTCCAGTGCTGTTTCAAATCGCTGGCGTAATTTCCATGCTGTCTGGCATCAGAGAATTTCGCCTTGAGAACAAGGAGTGTTTAACAGTTTTCAGTTATTGGCGTCTCCACCTCCGTGTTCGACAGACTCTTGAACCGCACTCACTCGCAAGCAGTCGATGCAGCAAGTAACAAAGAAAACCTCTTTGCAAAATATAGTCAGACTGAGCTAACTTTATCGCACCGCCAATCAACAACGAAAAGGGTTCGCATGACAGGATGCAGCTGCACGAATTCTACAATTGTTGGGAAAGTTTGATTGGATGATTGGCTGCGAAACGTTCCCAATTTTTCCCACGGCCGACGCTCGTGCCATGGAACAATACGGAAGTCGTTGTTCACATCATCCCATTACGTAACTGCGGCGTAAAGAACTATTTGCGTTCGTACACATGCACTTCTTGTGCGTGCGATGGCCCTCAAGCGCTTTCTCCTTTGAAGTTCCGGAAAAAACGTTCTCAAACTCAAGAAAGATCGTTTGCTGTGTAATTTACAACTTGACCACCAGCAGGATAACAGTGGTTGGGTTAATATCATTTGCCTTCAGAAGATTTGTTTTTCCAACCATAGTCCAAAAAGTTCAAAATATTTAAAATCCAAATAAACACCAAAAGATTAACAAAATACAGCTTTTTAAACCTTGCTCACGCCACGACCGGGTCAATGCAAGGTTGTATTTGCAGTTTGTTCGGCATTTAAGCTCAAATTTTATCTCTTCGCAGTCGAAAATAGCTGCGCATAGCAGTGTGCTTCAACGTCTCAATATGCCGTCAGACTTCAATGTCGATTTTGTTATGTCCACTATCAGAATACATGCAGCACGGTACACATGAAGATCCGCAATTTTGTTAAAACGCGTGACGTTGACCAGGACCATGTACATTTCACTGCATAAAATTCCATTCACTAAAAAAAGTACATTTAACAACAAAAAAGTACATTTAACTACAAAAACGTACATGTTACTACAAAAAAGTACATTTTTACTACGAAGAAGTACATTTCACTGCAAAATGCAAGTAGTCTTCCGAAGCAAATGTTTATTGCAATTTTCACAACAGGCTGAGGTTGCTTATCGCACCTGAAGCCTTTGCAAACGTTATGAGGCGTATAGGCTGCTTTGATATCTACTAAGCTTCC
>JGI24159J19872_10003967_pt1 | contig 18751 bp, 8 predicted proteins | sample Ectturendosymbi4_FD_19872 | JGI IMG/M metagenome (IMG submission 19872) | reverse complement strand
TTTGACCATACCGGAACCTTTAGAGATTGCATAAAGGACGTTATTGCCGAATTGACATTATAAGCGAATTGAAATGCGTGTGCCTATGAAAGATGCTATCGCGACCAAACAAAATGCAACGTTATGGGCAGGGCCGGATTAACCATTGAGTAAACCGGGCAAATGTCCGGGGCCTCGCGCTTGGATATCAAAACACTCCTTTACTGGTTTTTCATGTTTTTAGGCTGTTCACCACGCGTCAAAATTGTAGAGTTTTTTGATTACTGCGTTTGGTATATAGGTCAGAGAAACTGATAATTTTGGCGTTTATCGTTTTTGAGTGACTTAAAAGAATTCAACCAAACAGCAGCGCATTTTATGACCCAAGAATTAGATCAAAACCAGTGCATCCCATGGACGTCCGTAGAAACTTTTCCAGAGTGGGGCAACGTCCAAATTTTGCTTATACTTTGCAGGTTGCTGACGATGCCATGCAAATGTAAGTTCACAAAACGCTTTACTCTTTCTACCACATTAGTCTGTGCTGGTTGAACCTGAATTCTCAATCGTTTGTCTGAAATGTTTTCTACACTTCGGCTAACAGAAATGCTTTTCTTTTCATAAACTACCTAATATCCATTTTTTCAAGCACTTTCTACAAATAAGTCGTAATTTAAGAATAATCAAGGTCCACAACAATATGAGTGGTGAAAAGACACTCTAACAAAACTGTTTCAAGCAATGAGAAGTAGAAATATATGTTGACAAGACTATCGGACAACTTACTAAAGTTAGAACACCACGCAGGCTTAAAAAAACTGAGCAGGTGAATCACGAAAACTCGCGGCAGCAAATATAACTTTGCACTAACTCAGTCCAAGTCCAATCACAGTTTTCATCTGTGAAGCCGAAGTCCAAAAATTTGAAAAATGTGGCCTTTTCACAACAAACATGCCGCATTTCTTTCCATTAACTCAGTCTATTTCGTCCATATTCGTACAATAAAAATAGGGCCGTCGCCAGCGGGGTCCAGTGGTGCCCTGACCCCCATTTAAAATCTGGTCCCCCATTTCATGTTTGGTTCCCCGGTTGCTGCATACATCCCATATTGTATTTAAAAAATGCTGCCCCCCTTGTGGTTTTTTGTGCCCCCTGCTGCGAAATCCTGGCGACGGGTCTGAATAAAAGCAAAAAATTTATGTTACGAACAAAAAAATATGAGTGTGCTTATTTGATTTGAAACGATAATCGAATACTCATTTAATTATAGCTCCTCTTTGAATTTTTCATCTGTAACGCAAACATAAACATTTGGAAGACCTTTTTTGTTGCTCAAGGCGTTTTCATAACGCTGATAATATACTCCGTTGATGATATCTCACTAATTGTAGGAGTACATTTGTTATTACACTAGGAAATTTTGTGCAATCTTGAACTGTAGCGGGATTTAAAATCCCACAAAAATATAATGATAATGCCTTCTTCCTCTAATTGAAATTTGTTTTTTAATTTGTATGCATAGGGAAACATCGAAATTTAAACAATCTGTCCTAACCTTTGTTTCGCCAGTTTCTTCAGTTGGCATTGCAGACAATAAAATTATGTATGTAAGAGGCCCCGACAATGATATTTTATGAGGCCATGAAACCGATTGAAGAACACGTTCTGCTTCATCCGAAATGCGTGCTTTCTCACCTGATGTGCGCATGTAAACACTGCAATGTAAAGTCATCGTTTTAAACACATTGAAGTTGCTGATAAATTCATCACTTCAAAAAACACAGATTTATCGCGATTTTTGATAATTAAACCTAGACACCCAGGTCGACTAAAGAAGCAGATCTGGGTGCAAAAACCTCGCAGCGGGAGCTCTGCATGGTCACATGCGGAAAAACGCCTACATCAGTAAAACAATCCGCTCGCTAGTTTCGCAACCTTCCTCTGCAGTCAAAGGAGCGGACAAGAGCTAACTGCAATCTTATCATTGCATGTTTGAACAAATTAAGTTAGTTAACCACATACGAACAACCGTACATGATCACCCGCAATTGTCTCTGAAGTTTAGGCTGCCAAATCGTATCAGTTTTGACATTTTGACCGGTGTGTTTGCAAAGTTGAAACGAGGATATGTGAAACGCTGCTCAGTTGCGTTAAGCCTTTAGGGAGCCTCGCGGTCACGACTTTGCCCGGAGCTCGCGCTCATTTAATCCGGCCCTGGTTATGGGCGAATTGACGTTACAGAGGAAGCCGTTATAAACGAATTCAACTGTATAGAGCAGATATATATAAGGTTTCAGGCCCCATTCGGATTAAACTAAAAAGTTAGTTTCAGGGCAATTTGTCTATTTTTAGGGCAAATTGTTACTTTCAGGGCAAATTTTTTCCGGCCCCCCAGAACAATGCCTTCCCGTACGCCTATGCAGTGATGAGCTTGCATTTCACTCGTGTCCGCTCCTTTGCCTGCAGAAGTAGGTTGCGAAACTTGCGACCGGATTGTTCTAATGTTTGTCATTATTGCGTATCAATTGCACGGTCTCAAATCTTCGAAGATTCACTTCAGGTCTTTTGGCGCGTGTGACTGTTTGATTGGCTGAACGCAGACATCTTGGCAGGTAATGCAGCGAGATAGTGACTGTTGATAGCCGTAAGGCACGTAGTTCTGTGTGAAAATAAGTGAATCTGCAGCAATGCTTCCACAAGTTTGAAAAACCCATGGTTAGTGTGAGACTGTGAGTGTGACCATTGTGCCTGAGTGAATAACTAAACGAACTACACTTGTGCAGGCTTCTTTTCACATAGTATAAAACTACGTGACTTGTTGGAATACGTCTATGCAGGCTTGTAGGAATGTGTCTTAATCATAAATTTTGTTCTGGTTTCAGAGTGAATTTCCAAGCGTTTGTAGCTCTTGTTTTGAAGTGACGCTGACAAGTCTTGCTACGTAAAATAAAGTCATAATTTGTGGTTGCGCTAAAGTCCGTGCAAAGCCTTTTTTAAAAGAAGTGCCCTGCTTTGAAAATCTACAGATACCCTATTGTGTAAATTATCGTAATATGCTCAGATATGCTGCCAAAGAAGCGCAGTTTTGTGACTCTTGCTGTAACATGGGGCATTTTCTTTGTGGTGTATAAAATGAAAAGCGTTTTGTGAATGTCCATTTGCATTTCATCGTCAGCAACTTGAAAAAGATAAGCAAAATGTCCACGTTGACCTTCTGGAAAAATTTCTGCGGATCCCCATGGGCCCCTCAGCACCTTCAATGTGTAGATAAAAAACAATGTAAAGTAAAATGATTCAAACAATTTACATTGTGAAATGGACTTTCACGCAGAAGCAAATTTCCGGACAAAATGTAGAATTTAACTTGCTTTCAGCAAAAATGCTTTTTGTATAACATGTGCAAAATATAGGGGCCAGATTTTGATATAACGCGAACTAATATAGGGGCCAGAGCCACCTTTTTTAAGAACACATGTTGTACACATGAAATATCACAATTGGCCAATTTTCGGGCTCCTTTATGCGATTTTGTCGCTGGTTCCTAAATTCTAATACCTTTGCCTGGCTGAGAGTCGTACATGTTAGAATTTCTGTTACTTTTAATGGCAGAGATCACAACTAAGAAGCGTAGTCGCATTGTTACACTCTCAGAACACTGAAACTATACTCAAACAGCTATTACAAATAATTTCAAAAGGCATTCAATAAAGACGAGTTTTGATTTACAGAAGGATTTGATGCATGATGTAGTTCACATAAGCTTAAGTACAGTACGCCGTCTAGTGGAGGCTGGCAGAAAAGATAAGAAACGGCTAAACTGCTTCTTACTCAAAAAATGAAAACAAAAATTTAGAATGTGCAGAAAAATAAATATTTCCCTGTAGAAGTCTATGTAATTGCAAGAAAAGTTATTCCAGATATGAGAAGGGCATTTCCTGATGGTGGAGGAAAGTTCCAATGGGACACTGCCCCATGTCTTCCATCTAAAACAGTGAAGACGTTTTCAGTAGACAAAAATTAAGTGCAGGCATGTTAAATTGACCTGGAAACTTGCCAGATCTTAAGTCATTGCGAATTTGTGATCAATAACAAAATCTCGGTTACAACAAGTGTATTACACCACCATGACCAAGCTAACAGAGGCCATTATTCTGGTGTGGTTTCGGGACAGTAAACCCAAGAAAACTGTCAAAATATAGCAGAATCACTGCCGAAGCGAGTAACTAAATCTTGTCCTTCTATTATTGTATTAGGATTGTAGAGTTATTAAATTTGCTTTGCTAGTAAGAATTGCTATAGCCTACTATTAGTGTTAATGTTTGATATATAGTTGTGACTGTGAAATTCGCAAAGCAAAACTGTGTTACGTGCATTCTTTGAGATCAGCCTTAGACCTTTTGACATTAACTAATAACATTGGTCAATGGTTATAATTCATTTTCTAGTCATAGTATTGGAAAGCTAATAAAGCTTGATCAGTTATGATTTATGATTTATTAAGCGGGCCCAAAATAGGTCTCGCACCAGCACATTTTTTCCTCTCAAAGGCCCAGCGAAAATCACTGGTCTAAGTGAAGAGCGATGTCATCATCGTATGCGACCATCCCCACTACTGTGTGAATGTATTCGTCCATAATTTCATGACACAAGTCATGTAATGCTTCTTGAAACATGAAACTCGTGTTAACTTGAATGCAAGCAGGGTTCATGGAACATCCTTGTTGCGTGCATGGGTGGATGAAGCCTGTAGCAACTCCAGTTGTATTTAGCTGGAGGCAGACAAATAGCAAAAAGCATGTACCAAGTCTAGTATAGAAAGGATCCGGAGTCCGGACCGTCTTATTTTCTTAAAAATACTTAGTAAAAGACGCTTTAAAATCCAGTTTCTGTAATTGAGACTTTGTTTAATAACGCATCTCGGCTGTAAAGTGGTAAGAGTTGTTTGGTTTTCTAAGCATCAGTGTTGGACTTTGCCACTCAGAAAGTTGAAGAGCATCCACAGATCCCACAGTTTGGCGGTAACTGACTTTATGGCTTGGTTAGCTTCAGGCGAGAGCAGGTGACATATCGCACGACGTGGCTCTGCGTTGTCTTTTAGACACAGACTTTGTTCGAAAAGATGACCATTATCAGGATTGATATTTTCTTTTATTACAAACCAGGGGTCGGGAACTTATGGCTCCCGAGCCAGATGTGGCTCTTTTGATGACGGCATCTGGCTCGCTTGATATTTTTTTAACACGATCATGAATGAAAAGTTTTCTGCAATTTTCTATCTACCACACTACAAAGCCATCAGCAACACCATGCAGCAACAAAAGTTGCATTAACAGCAAGAAACATGTTATTAAAGAGAAAATTCAGACATTGTTTAAAATTGTTGATTTTGCTTAAAAGTGCACACGTTACTTAGTAAGTTAGTTGCATTATGTGTTGAAAAATACTATGTGGCTCTCACGGAAATACAATTAAAAATATGTAGGTTTCATGGCTCCCTTAGCCAAAAAGGTTCCCGATCCCTGTTATAAACTATGGAAAATTTTTCTCACAAAGCTTGCATTCGACCTTGGTCAACACAAAGTCCTGCTAAATCCAGTTTGCTGTTACTTCAAACTACCTACCAGATCAGTTGTTTTTTGCAAGTTCCCAAGTAAGTGTGCTTTGCTTGAAGGTAGAACGCTGCAATTATTTCAAGACAGGTCAACGTCAAAACCGTAGTGAAGTTTCGATACTCGGATCAATTCTCATTTTAGTGAGTGTGGGTCTCCGTCACAAAAATGCAGGTTTAGATCTCGAATTCCTTGTCTCAAGACTTATAAAGCTGATTTAGGCATTACATTTCACTGGCAACAACATTTGCTTTTCTTGGAAAACGATTTTTCCATGTCTTTCGCCTCGGTACTTTTGGAAATACTCCCGGTCCCAAAGTAAAATTCAGTTGTCGGTCTTCGAGATGAAGCACTGGAACAAACAACATCGTAAAGAAAGAATAACTTTCAACTCTTTATTTATCAAAGCACTGCATTTTTTTCAGATTTCTGCTTATTTGATAGCTTCACATAGTTCACTTTGGGCAATTTTCGTCATATAAAAGAAGCTTGTATGATAGTCCCCAAATAAATACGGCATAAAGTAAATACAGCTTTTAAGACGACGTCTGTAAAGATCAATCGTCGGCAGCCTTTTTTTGCCTCGGAGCCAAATTTTCTTAAACTTTCAAGTTGCTTTACTTGAGCCGCAGACGTAACAGTTGGAAATGGTGAGATATTGCTTACATGTCAGAACCTACAATCAAATGCTATGTTGTTACAACGACAATATATCGGTCAGCTGCTTGATATTACAAAATTAGAAACTGGGAAACTTGGTAAAAACGCATTTTAACGTCATGCATCAACAAGCCGATATCAGAAGTAAAGTTTTCTACTCCACAGCTGCGCTCATAAACGTAATGCTCAAGAGTAAAAAATACGTTCTTAGAATTTGCAGCATCCTTCACACAAATGTGACTGCTGCTAAAAATAACACCCGAAAGTTGAAAAAAAACGAATAAATGAAAGAAAGTAAAACCTCACAGAATTTATGACTATAGTACAGTACAACATTTTTGCAGTATTTTTTGAACTTCTACTGCAACATATTTTTTTGAATATCCTATAGAACAATTAGGGCCGTCTCCAGCGGGGGCAGTGGTGCCTGGCCCTTCCATTTAAAATCTGTTCTCCCCATTTCATGTTTGGCCTCTCGGTTGCTGCATACATCCAATATTTTATTTTTAAAATGTGGCCACCCCTTGTGGTTTTTGGCCCCCCTGCTGCGAAATCCAGGCGACGGGCCTGAGTACAATATTGTACAATATTTTTGCAGTATTTTGAACACATTTTGTCTGTAGTTAGCTGTTGACAAAGACGCTCAAAAATTGTTTGTTAAAACTTACCAAAAATAATGGCTAAAATATTGCTGAATCTATTAAAGAACATAAATGATGCGCTTAAATGACAGCCTCAGGAACATTTGGCGTTGGATGTGTCAATTTAGCAACCTGATAAGGATGAAAACATTTTTTTGCAAAGAATTCTATCAACTATGACAATATTGTATTGTGCGCGCAGCTTGTACTTTCAATGTGACTTCGTTCCTGAACTTCTTCCGAAAGCTTTTCAATGTGTGGAAAGTATGAAGCAGTCTTTAATTTCAAACATGTTTGCTAACTCAAGTCGTTCAATGCATTCCATTGCTTGCAGTTTATGATGTTCATGTTTCATAAGTCTTGTTCGCAAAGGTAAGTGAAGCCAAAGATTGATAAAATCCCCATTGAGAAGTTCTTCATATTTTCAAAAGAATCAGGCAAACAATTACAAGCCTCATAAACGAATCGATATCATTTTTCTACTTGTACAACTATTGCGTTTGTTTTGTTGCGAAAGTTTTGCATGATAACTGTCGATGTTTTCAATGTCTGTGATCAGGTCTTGAGTTTTGAACTTACATAGGATGTTTTCTCCTAATAACTCAAGTTCCACTCAATTTACATTTTCAAAAGCAGAAAGATCTGAAGAAGTTATTTCAGCTTCAAGTGGTTGCATTGCCACCAGCAGAGTTCCTTTTTGCTGGCTTGTTCTCACTTCCTCAAGTAAGAGAATTCAAATCTTTGTTAAGATTTTTGACCAATACGTTAAGCTTCATTTCAAAAAGTAGACTTTTTCGAGAAGATACAAACCTATATTACCCTCTCTTTGAAAATTTTTATAAAGTCAGTTCAGATGTTGCGTGACACCTGCCATAAAGTAAAACTTCTGTAGCCACTCGCGGGATGTCAGTTCGGGATAGTCTTGCTCTTTTCCAGCCAAAAAATAATTTAATTTCTTCCAAGCATGTTGAAAAGTGTCTTATGTTGTCCTTTGGGAAGCCATCGGAGGTTGTTGTTTAAAATCAGATTAGCATATTCGCTGTCGATTTCTTGTAGAATTCACGAAATGGCTTATGACTTACACTTTTTGCAAAGATTTTGTTGACAATTTTGTCACCAAGTTCATAAGGTCTGTGAATTCTTTAGGAAAGGACTTGACACAGAGTGCCTCCTGATGAAAGATATAGTGAAATGGCATCACGTTTCTTTTCAGCTACTTCTACATTAAAGCAACAAAACTTTGTGAGAATCTGTCATGCTTCGTCCTCTGTCAGATGCCATCGTTAAATTTGTGCCGTAGCAATTAGTGCGTGTCTGTGGCCTTTGTAGTTGAAAACATTCAATTACGGCCGCAAGTCTCTTCCCTCTCTGTTTGTCTAGCAAGATGTAGCACTTCCTTCAGCTCTTCTTTTGGTCTTTCGGAATTCATGTAGTGCAAACTAACAACACTGCCTGAGTGGTATCATCAACGCCGTCAACCGCATGATTCCTAGCAAGCAATAAAATAGGCTGAAGCTGCTGTGATGTCCTTGACTTGCATGGCACTGATACTTTCAGCCAACTTCAGCGATCTTTTCCTAACTGCTTTTGCTGATAAAAGCATTTCCTCTATTTTCTTGATAGTTTGTCTTGTTTTAATTGCTGAACAGATGCAAGTTTTCGTCTTGCTTACCATCAGTGAAAGGCGTACCTCTTTTCATTATTTCGTGGCTTACCACATAGCTGCTTTAATAATTTTAAAATTAGATTTCATCCTGTCGTCAAATACGTGTTTGCTCTGGATAGAGTTATGTTTTGAATCTTCCACTACTTTTTTGTGGTTCTAATGGGGTGTTTATCCCCAAAGCTGCATGTTTCCTAACAATGTGTCTCTGTAAATTGACCTTCTTGTATTGGATCGCGCTAAATTAGGGACAGGAGGAAATCTTTTGCTATTTTAATTAATGCAAACAACTCTGCCCATCTCTAAACTCTCTATTCTCTTCCTCGATTTTCCGTTTTTTCCGTAGTAAGCCCTTCTTATTGACTATCTTTTACTTTTGTTCGCAACTCTGACCTAAGACTTGCCCTTCACTTTTCACTGCCACAGTTAAGAAATACAGTAGGTTGTGTTCGATACGGGCTCACTCGGTGATACTTACTCTGTCACATCACATTGGCTGGACAGCTAGTTGATTCTTTGGTAGAAAGATTGCGTAATAAAGCTTCTGTGTGTTACGTAGTCAACATCTTTGACTGTTGTTCGCGGAAAAATTAATTTTAAAGATTCTCATCATCAGAATTGTAGCTCACAATAAGGAACATGTTTCCCTGAACATAACTTAAAAGTTCAACAGATTTTTATTGGATCCGCTGATGTGTTTGAAAAACCCATGGGTTGCCTTTCAATGGACTTTGTATACAGAGTACGTTTTACGTTTTGACGATCACTGGAATTCATTCAATGAGACCGCAGAAAAACGAAACTTACAATGCACCAATAACACGAATCGTTGTTTTTCTGTCACCAAATAATGTGAGCTGATGGCATGTAGGCGGGCCACATAAAAACTTGCATCGAGTAAATTGCTGTCGTCAGTTTGCCCTCTCCTGACCCACAAGGTCATTTTCGCGAATTGTAACTAAGCACAACTCGACGAGATGTATGACAATCCACAGCTAAACAAGCTACATTTGCAATAATATAGGGAAGATCCTGACCATTAGTAAGGTTCCTTCTGTACAATTTGAATGTTGGTTGTTGGGATAACTTCCAAAACAGCTGTTGTTCTCGGAAATCGCTATGAAAGTTTAAAGTCTAGGTTCTTTCACCCGTGGTCCACAAAGTTCACTGTTTTAAACTGTAGCAGATTAGATCAAGACAGAAGTGTTTCTCTAGAACAGAGGTTCCCAACCTGGGGTACATGTACCCTCAGGGGTACATCTGCCTATCTGAAGAGGTACATTTAAGGTTATCAATAGAAAAATAAAATATGTTTGCATAGTATTTATTTCCGAATAGTTATATATATATCCGTTAATATTATTATCAAAAGTCATTACATTCTTATTGTTAAATATATCTATGAATAATCATGATAAAATATTTTGTGATAAGAAATTTTAGGGTACATGTTCATCTGTCGAAATTCTGAAGGGGTGCAATGCTTATCTGTTGAAATGCTGTGGGGGTACATGCTTATCTGTCGGAATGCTGAAGGGGTACATGTTAAGAGAAAGGTTGGGAACCCCTGCTCTAGAATGTTGAAAGACAGTGCGTTTTTCAGAAAAACTGAAAATTGCTGTATCACTGTTGTAAACAATAGACACATATTTTCCCAGCAATTCCACTAACATTCAAAATCTTCAACATGTGGCACTGTTGCCCATGTATGATTTGTAGAAACACTTTTCACGGATTACTAACGATGAAAGTTCATTATAGTGAACTAGACTGGCTCTGTCAGCAACATAGTACAGGTAAAAATGTGCAAGCATGCTCTATCGTCCTTCAAACGAATATAACGACCAGGGGCAAAACAGGGCTTTGAAGACGAAAACAAGAAATTTTTCTGGATTTGAGTAGGATTAAGTTTGCAATTTTTTCATCAAGAGCTTTCTCGTTTGGATTGTACCTCTTAGGTACAATATACTCAAGTAGTTGTCATTTCAGAACATGCGTATTTTGTATCATGAAAAATTTTCTGGAGTTTTCGTCGAACTTCCGAACAACCACCGTTTTGATAAGTTTGAGGAAACGAGAAAAATAGCGCGGTTTCTTCACGTCGAGCTGCCGCTCAAGGAGCAAAAATAAAAGCTTACTGTCAGTACCGGCGTCCATCAGCTCATCGGGTGACGTTTGTCTGCTGATAAGTTATAGAAGACAAATTGCTTGTTTGCAGTTGTCCACTCGAAACCATGTAAACCGTGCCTCCTTTCCACTGCATGTTCAGCCTTTTTACTTTGCTGTCAGTTTGTCGGTACATAATGTAGCATCTATCCGATATGTCAGGTGGTTGTTTGTGAAAAGGTAATTATGCCAGTAATTCTTAATCAGATTTGGGGTATTTATTGGAATAGGGATTCTGTCGCTGCAAAGGCAAAAAACAAAGAAAAAATTGAATTATAATCTCACTTCTTATAGCTAGAAGTCAGCTTGTCTCAGTGTACTGTACATCACCAGTACAATGAAATACGTAAAATTCTAAAAAATCATATAACTTTAACGCAGTTTTAGGTCGAGTTCAACATCAATACAAGCAAAAATATTAACCTTGTGAAACTTAATGACATGCGCAACCTGAAGTCCGAAAAATGATGTGTAAAAACGACAAATGTTTGTTGAAACAGACAAAGTACACTCGCATGTGTGACGGCGCATCGCGTCACATGCGTATTGAGCGCGCAACCGGGAAGTGCTTCAGAAACGCATCAACAACAGAGGGAACCTGGTCCAGCGGGGAATCTCTATTGCTGCTTGCCCGTTGCACTGGTGGTCTTGGTGTTCCTTCCGTTGCGCGTTCGAATCTAAAAACCGCAACTAAATATGATACCAGACTGGCCGTTGCATCAGACTTTTTGATTCCAAGTGAAAAACTCGTGAATTATTCCAACGTCAGATACTCGTGAAAGTTCAAAGATTTCGATGCCATATATCATAAACTGTTAATTTAAATCAAATTTTAAATTAACAAAAAAAAACTACCTTAATTTAAATCAAAGCTCTGTGAACAAGAGCTTTTTATTCCAGACGGTATTCCTAAATTTTTTCTGGAAGAATGTGTGTTTTTTGACGTAAAACAAATAAACTGGTCGTTTACTCCAAAATCGCCAAAGGGAAAGCAGACTGACGTGAGTGACATCCGACTTCGATGTGTGTGACAACTGACAACCTAAAAAATTATCATCACAAATAGCATTAACTTGGGCGTGCAACTTTGTTGTGGAATCACCAATGTGTGTCTAGGACTGTGACAGGTCTTGAAAAATATTTACATTCTGGACTTTTGAGACGAAATGTCATGGTTGTATTATTTTAAAAATAAATTTTGCCATATAAGACCAAACCTAAATGTTGTTGTATAACAAATTTAAAGCTGCATATGGAGATGGAAGTCATCAAAGCCCCACGCTATCATGGCAAAACTAAAGTCACTGTTTCATGAAATGAAACTAGCAGGTAAATTGTTAAGCGCCCATTCATAATTTGAAAAATTTCCATAATCTTTTCTCGAAACGTATTTATTGTCACGCGACAATTTTGCAAACAAATCATGTAGCAAAACAAAACCTGTGGAAAGTTAATTATGATTCTGCGGGCTGGTCTGAGAGCTATATTAAAAGTTGAACAGTTAAACTTCATCGTTGTAAATCAACTCTATGGACACGTGTAAGTCCTTGCAAATCACGAATGAGCAACACCTAGGAATTATCAACTCATTCCCTTGATGAAAATTAGCTCATTGAGAAGAAAACGTTTTCTAAACTTCAATCCTTCACTTCGATTTACCTACTAATCATTTCTCTTTTAGGCTCATCTAAGGATTTTTTAGCAGTCGCGGCCCTTAGTTGAAAACCCCTGGGCGTAAGTAATACTAGCAACAACTGGTCGTTACGCGAACGAGCATGTGGTTTTGTCAAAGAAAAACATGTCTTTATGGGTGGATCTGGGCAGTGAATGAAGTAGCAGCCTATTGCACACGATAACTTTTATTTGAAAGTCACTATCAAGACAAAGATGTCGCAAAATCAAAGCCTACCAAAACTGCTTGTCTCCAAAAAACAAACACAACAATAACATCGCTGAGAAATCAAATTATTTCTACATGTGCACCCAGGGCCAGATTTTCCTATAGGCTTAGGAGATTCAAGCCTAGGGCTACAAGATCCACGGGGGGCCTCCAACAAACTGTGGTGCGCAATTGCCGGTACAAGATCATTTCGATAAATATTCGTAAACAATTTATGTCTCAATTCAACTATTCATGAAATGTAAATTTATTGACCTCATCAGATTTCGTGTTGGTGACTCCAGGGTATTCTAACGGGTTTCCAAGAATGTCACTGTCAGTATGATCTGTTGGTCAAGCCGCATAATCTTTTTGCATTGTTTTGTGAAAAAGTTTATGAACCACCCTAGAGCCATCTTCGTTGGCTATGTTTATTGAATCGTATACCTGTTGTTGCGTGTGGATCAGGCGAAAGAACCTGTTGTTGTTCGTGGTTGATATGCACCTGGCCAAAGCATAAGGTTATACTGCAGATGAAAGGTATGTAGGGCTAGTAGTATCCTAAAATAAATAGCAAATGCAACATTATGAAGGCCTATCTTGAGACTGATGTAATTATACTGACTTTTGTTAAAAAGGCATGGCCCTGAAAGTAAATAAAGGTGTAGAGACTGGTTTATTTGCGAAGTTTAATCTAAAAGTAAGATATCACAGAAAGTCAAGGTGTAACAAATAATATCGCACTGCTTCTTCTGAGCCTATAAATTTGTTAGCGTTTTTTATGGCGTAAATCTCGTTTAATACTTTTAGTTGAGATATATTTCGATTTTAGTTTCTTCAAACTACTGAAAAATTGCAAGTCGCCAAGCGCTGATGGGCATGTTTGTCAAGAAGGACAGATAAGAAAACACACATGTAAAATTTATGAAATACCTAGGCAAAGTATTTGTCCAAATATTTAACCGTGAAATTTTCGGTTAGTTCCCCTGCTGAGATTAAAAATCTTGCTCGCACCAGCCAAGCACGATTTCCATAATTCCGTGTCATTGAACAGTTTTGCGTTGCAGGCAACAACAAAGGCCATGATCGTAGGGCACTTAAGTGTTGCGGCCTGGAGATGGCGCCACATGTGAATAAATTGGTAACCGGTAGATGGTCCCAAGAGTAACAAGTTACTCTAATAGACAGATTCAAACTCTTCACCTTGTGGAGACTAGTTGCTTGAATACAGATATGTGCAAGTTTAAACCATCGCAAAAAGATGAAACTGAGAGCCCATTTGGCTGATTCCTCGTAAGCTTACAGCAAATTTAGAGCTTTTAATACTAACACAAGCGAAAGATCGAAATTTACCAAGTTATTCTTATATTAAGAACAGTGCATCGTAATATCAGTAGAGTGGTCTTGGCACCAGGCCATGGTCTGGTGGTATGTGCGTTCGCTTCGGTACGGGTAGTAGGTCTTGTGCTTACCAAGGCCTTGTAAAGTGGTACTGTAGCATTCTTACCAGGCTCACGCTCTGCGGACAAGCTGGGGGGCCTATCCTAAACGCAAGCAAACCGAGTTAAGTGATCCAAACCTTGGAAACACTCAGTCGTGACGCTGCAAGACCACTGTGGTTATAAAACGCCAGCAAAACACTGTCATAGAAAAAAGTGCTCTTGGCGGGTGATCTTTACTGTTGCCGGTTGCTTTCCTGTTAGTTTAATTGCCCTGATTAATTAACATCTTTCGTTTGTGCTCACCAGAGTAATTCAAGGCGACACCGCAAGGTGTTGAAGCAACCTCACATTTTTCAACAATCTCCGATCTTTCTACTGGCCCCACACCAAAGCACGAAAAACGAAGTCAGAGAGGTAATAACACGGTCTGGTCATGTGTAAGCTTCAGCGGCGATTTTCCTCGAGCGTAAGCAGCAGAAATAGGCTCGTCAACCTTTCTTGGGCGTTTTGGTCGCAAGGCAAAGCCATCGCAGCTGAGATACCTTCACGTGGAGGAGAATTTCCTGAAACTAAGATTTTACAATTTTTACAATTGCTCACATGGCCGCATTGCATTCATGCCGCACATTTTTCGCAAACAGCGCTTATTTCGTCATTACTCAAGATTTATGACCATAGGTGAAGATCGGAACAAAGATTGATTTGAAAACAGAGATCCACAGCATTTGAAAGAGCTCTGTTGCTAAATTATGTTCAAGAAAAAAAGATAGAAGTATCAGAGCTATAGCATTTGCTGCAAACGTCCCTCCCAATTGGTGAAGCATTGAGCAGCTGTTTGCATGTCTTTAAAATTAAACTGTCACTTGATGGCGCAAAAAAGCAACATCGTCAATGCTTTGTACAGTACTGTTTTTCAAATGTTTCTGAAGTCAACTTAAGTTGTCAATGTGCTGAGTTTAACGTGATGAATATCATCCTAATGTTGCAGTTATACTATTCTCTTATTCTATTACTAAAAAATAATATATTTCCGTACAACCAAAACAAAGGAGGTGTTTGAGGATATTGGCGCAAATACCAAACAGTTTCGTGCATCAACGCTTTGTTAACAAAAGAACTCTTGGCCTGGCTGTTTCGTCGATAAAATCCCTCGACAACAGGGGCAGATAAGAGGGGTAGAAAACGTGGTGGTCGCCTCGGGCCTCCCTTTTTTCAAAGATGCCGTGGCACCCTCCCTTGAGAGTTTCAAATTTAGCTTTTGCATTGCTTTGTTAATAAGCTTACAGTATGAGTCACCCTAGAGTCACATTGAATAAGCTCTCAAACCAGTCATATTTTTCAAAATAACGCAAAAATTATGTGCAAAAAGGGTCTCCTAAACAACTTTAAGGTGTAAACAAAGAACAATTCAATATCAAACGACTTCAAACAATATACATTTCTCTTGAATTTAGTTCATAAATTGAAATGTGAAACAAATCTTTTTTGTTCGTCGACCTACTCCCACATCCACGGGCGTCAGAAAGGATTTTTTTCCAGGGTAAACCATAGTTAAATTTCATTTTTCCAACTCAAAACTAACAGAAACATTTTTCTGAAAAATAAAATTAATAGGGGAATATTTTTCTGAAAAATAAAATTAATAGGAGAATATCAAATGTCAAAACCTAAGGGGGATAAGACCCTTTCAAACTTGTCCTCCGACACCCATGCTCACATGTACAGTACTTAGTATTTTTCGCAGTGGCGATGCTTTGGAACTCCTTTCTCAGAGTTTGCCTCGGGCCCCTAAATTTTTATATCCACCCCTGCTCGACAATTAGGTAATTTTCTCATCTTTTTGAGTTGATGGCTGAATTAAAGTTGAGTGTTACATCTTAGAGCTGGAATTTTGAGTGTGGTTGTGGTCTGCTGGATGATCAGAACAGTTGAGCAGAGTGTTCGGGCCGCAACCGGTATCTACCGTGGTTTTGCCCAGATATACAAAGAACTAGATAAAAAAGAAAGCGTAACCGAGCTAAAATTGAACTCCCANTTTGCCATAATCCTTTCCCATGCAAAAAGACAATTTTTTCTCTGCAGTAGTTCGTCTTGCAACGCCAAAAGAAACAATCATTCCATCTTCTGTAAGCTAACTTTTGTGGTACTATGGGTGGACGTAGTGTACCGCTGTTTCTTAGTCTTGATGCAGCTGCTGGCATTTGCCACCGAGAGAACACTGTGGTTCAGGAATCTTCAACGGTCATCGGCTTACTGGGAATGATGGGGGGCAATTTGGCGCAACGTCCCTGCCAAACAAAAAAAACACGGCGCCAGCAACATAAAAGAAAATGAAACCGTATATTCAAACACACCAAATAATCTGGTTTCTACAAAAAATAAATATATATATGGGGGCTATGGGGCCTCAAACTTCCTTAAATTTTCAGTTACTTTTTTGATCGATGATTACCGGCGGAAAAATGTGCATTGAAGTGACTTTTTTTGAGTCTCCAAAAAAATCTCTTCGTGCACAGGGAGAAGGAACAAAATATATTATTACAAAGCTTCGTTTACTGAGTTTGGGCGGTGTGGATGTGTTTATCTCACTGTGACCAATCGAAACTCCCCAACAGCCCTCTACTAGCCTTAATCCACTGTTATGAACAGGTATTTCCCAACATCTCGACGCTCCTGAAAACTGTTGCTACATTGCAAGTGATAATATATGAGGCTGAACGAAGTTTCGCGGTCCTTCGCCACCTGAAAAAGTTTCTCCCCATCAGGACGGGAGGCACTGTTTAAACGACCACACTTGTTTCATGTACACAGAAAAAACAAAATAAATATGCACTTCGCGGTTTACGAATGTACAAGGCTTTACAAGCGCCGCTGGTACTGCTGTGAATTTTCTAAATGAAGGAATCCCTTTCTCCGCTGCGACAGTGAAAATCAAGCACTTATAAATTGTAGTTAGGCTTGCTATACAATCCTTGTTTCTAACATTAGTTTTTATTAAATTTGATGATTTGTAGGTAAGTTATGGCCGAAATTCGGCCCTTTCGAGTACCTTGAATGCCATTGTATAGTGGCTCAAAGGATCGAGTTTCGATAATTTGCCGACCAGTTACGCTATAGAATCAATCAAGGACAGAAAAGATACGGATTTTCGTCTAATTTCTTTTTCAAAAAATGGATAAATTGGCTCTTGAAATTTTTTACAGCATACAATTGCTAAGACATTACACAGAAAAGCTGTAAGAGCTTTACTCTTTCACATTTTGACATACCCTATACCACCTCTAATTTGAAAATATGCTGGCGAAAAAACAATTGCAAATATCTGTTAGCCGCATATGTTTTCATGTCGTTAGCAGAGTGGCAAAATTTGACAGTTTGAGTTATTTCGAAAGTATTGAATTTGCTGAAAATACAAGCAATAAATCGTGCCCCTTGAAACCAAATCTTGATAGCACCTGCAATGTGTTTCCCTACGTGGTTGTTTAACATGTGGGCCAAGCATCACAAGAAAAATCGTGTCTAAATTTTTGTTTACTAACAAAATGAATAGAATCAAATCTATCCCTTTCATCAACGGGCCGATTTCTTAACAAACTGCTACTGTAGCTTTCTTTCCTGGCTCAAGTTATAAAGAAAGCTGCGGACAGGTCTAACCAAGCAGGTTCGGACATGAGAGATTTTTCTTTCGGACATGAGAGACAACCTTTCGTAAAATCCGGTCGTGATGGACTGTCTTGGCATCGAAGCACGTTTATGGATGAGAAAAGTGCTTGAGGCTGAGGCTGAGGCTGCCTCTGCACCGCCTCCATCAAAAACTCTTAATGGGCGTAGATGTGTGTGATCTTGTACACGGTTCGTATGTACGTATGAGTTACTGAATGTATTTTGTTTGCGTTTGCGTCGTCAGAAACGATGGAATGGGCCTTAGTTGTGTTCATTGGCAGTTACTACAGCGATAATATTTGCTGTGAACAAGTTTTCCTCACAACTTGTCATGCCCGATTGCTGGGTGGCAAGTGGCAACCATCACAGGTGGAAACTTTTCCAGGTGACAGTTGTCGAATTGTTTTAAAATCTTTGACATGAAGTCACTAGTTCGTTTCAGAACTCACTTGTTTCTACAGCGGTGCATATGACCAGTGGCGTAGCCAACCCAATATTTTTTCGGGGGGAAATGTTCGATTTTAGGCATATTACACTATATTTTGGGATACCGCCTCTCAAAGCACAAAATGACTATGTATGCTAAAATTTTGGGGGGCATGCCCCTGCCTTCCTGGCTACGCCTATGACACCAACTCCCCAAAATTGNCAATACAAGAAAAACTCAGCTTGTTTCTTTTTTCTAAAGCAGTGTTGTGACCTGAATGTATTGACAAATGAAAAACAAGGAATACTCCAAAGTATACCAAGAAGGTTATGTTTACTGTTGCGAGCATGAAAGGATGACTGAAAAACGTGCAAGGAGCTAAAATGCTACATTTTCGCAAATGACACTAAAGTTACTTGTAGCCAGCCATGAGCTTACTGTTGCAAATCACGCAGACGAGCGACCGATTGATTACATACAAACGAGCGGCTCATTGGCCAGAATGCGTAGAACATTTATAAAAGCTGCATGCCTGTGTAGGGTTTTCCTTTTGGTGTAGGAACCCAATGTTGAGGTTTGGGGTGTTGCCCAGCGTAGACGTTGCTTGCGAGGAATGCTGTCG
>JGI24159J19872_10003966_pt1 | contig 18751 bp, 8 predicted proteins | sample Ectturendosymbi4_FD_19872 | JGI IMG/M metagenome (IMG submission 19872) | reverse complement strand
ATGGAGTGAGACCCTTCGATCCGGAACCGTCGCCTTTAAAATATTGCGTTGCGCCATTGAAGTCGCGTACATATTTGCATCAGTAAAAGCAATTACCATAAACTTTCTTGTCTGGGAGAACACAACACGCAAGGAACTTCACCCCCTTGAGTTAACAAGCAAGGTAACTACAGAATTTGCCTATAACGGCACTTCTAGGGGCTGCAGTATGAACATTATTGCGTAATTGACGTTATAAGCGAATTGAAATGCATGCAAAAGATGCCATCGGGACCGAACAAAATGTAACGTTATAGGCAAATTGACATTACAGACGAAGCCGTTACAAACGATTCGAATTTTGCAGAATAGATTTACAAGAGGTTTCTGGCTCCCTTCGGATCAGACTAAAAACGTTAGTTTCAGGGCAAATTGTTGATTTATAGGGCAAATTTTTCCGCCCCTCCAGTAAAATTCCTTCCCGTACGCCTATGATCTTATGCTTGCTTGGGGATTCGCCGAAATATCGTCGCTACCAGTTGCACCAGACGCCTGTGGCTGCTCTTCTACCGATTGGTAGATAGGCCTCCCGTTCTGACACCGGCCAATAAAAACTTTGAGGCTGCTCACCCTGATCTGTTTCATACGAAGATGAATGTCTTTTTGATTTCACCACAAACTTGTCCGATTTCACTCAACACTTTTCGCTGACTAAAAAGAGCGGCGTGCAACTGAGTAGCAGAATAGCTAATTAATTCAGCCTGCAACTAGCGGTCACTCACACCTGGCACTGCATATCAGACAGTCTTGCCACAGGGGTTCAGTCTCGTTAACATCAGATTGTTGCCTTTTTCAATATCATATTTTTACAATACAGTTTAATCTAAGCTAAATGCTTCCATTACCAATACATCCCGTCGCCACGGGGGTCTGTGGTGGGCTTAGGCCCCCAAACAAAGCTCAAAGCCACCACAAATTGAAATATGAAACACTTTAAATCAGTGAGTTTTTGTCAAATTTTAGAATGTCAAGCCCCCCTACACAAACGTAAAACATCCCTAATGAAGACTTTCTGGTGATGGTTCTGTACCAATACCTAGCAAAGTGCGATAACCCACGTTGAATCCGAAACCGGAGTTGCTGCCAAAACATCAGACATCAGAAATTTCTCTCAAAACATCAGAAGTGGTAACACTGATGCATATCATCCACGTGTGCACATTAGGAAGGCCCCAGCTTTGTGACGTATAAACTACTCTTCAATCGACACTGTTGGTAGTTCAAACGCCAAGCTTGTTTCCACGCTGGCAGAGCACGGTAACACCCAGCTCTTGTTATATATGGTAGTACAAACCATGCAGGAACAAAGAAAACTGCTTCAATATTTCTCAAATCTCGAAAATTCATAACCGCTTGGTTTGATAGCAAATGCATAGCTACGCCTTGTGGTACCGCTGAAGAACATTCTGCAATGCACCCCATCTCGACTTACAATGTTGGTGAAAAACTAAGAAAACAAACATCAATATTCTGATTACTAAAGGGGGAGCTGGAGCCTCTTCAGCCCCCCCTCTGGCTGCGCCTTTGCCCTGTGTTGCGGGCGAGAAGGCTACATTATCCAGAATGGAGTAAAACTCCAGACCTACCAGCACCGAAGAGGACACACTAACCTTGGGGTTCCCAACCTTTCCATGACAACAGATTGATTGAGTGGAAATGAAGAAGCACCAGGTGCAGTTTGTTACATAATTAGTATGGAGTTGTCAATAAGAGCTTTTATCTGTTACTTTATTGACTTTTTTTCCAATTGCATGTTGTTCTTGGGGTATCGGATTTCTCAAGGATTTTGCAAAATTGAGTTTAGCTTTCTTTTTCAAGTGACTCACAGTGTTTTTAGTGTTTTTAAATTTTTTATATTATTGAAACTCAGCAGCAAAATCACTATTCATAACAGACTCTAACCTTAAAACAAACACTGATGAAAACGAAACGTCGTACATTACTAAATACAAAAGAATGTTTTCGAGATTGCGACCAAAACTGAGTTTGTGTTTGACTTACTCGTCCCATAATTTTGGCATCATCTTGACATAACTTAACATATTGAGAAGCATTCAAGCGGCGGTTGCATTCGTCAAAAATGGGTCCTTCAAGTTCGTTGCACTTATCTCCATTTTCACACACGTGGCAGTAATCAGGCAGTGGTGTCCTGCACAACAGCTTGTTGAAATCATTGCTTTGCAGATGTATGAGCTGTGACGTAAATCAAAACTAGAAAAATGAATTTCGGCAGGGTTGCACAAAACTCCAAACTTTTGCTTACGATTTCTTCTAAGAAACTTTCAAGATTGTCCAACTTATTTAAAGCGCAATTGATACATTAACTCTCCTCTATCGTTTTCAATTGTTTTTTTCAGGTAATTTGGCATACCTTACTCTTCAAACAAAACTGTTGAAAGTATTTAAAACTAAAAAATACTGACCAAAACCTGTCTTTTCCACACAAATCTCCACTTCACATGAGATCTTGTCACGACAATGCTTGNATACATTCATTATAAAAACACGCATTTTGTTTCCTTGTCACAAAGGCATTTCAAAGATAGTTAAATTNTTTACTTAAACGCATCTACTAACCGCAATTCCGAGCGGACTGATCATATCTTCATCAGCGCGCGCTGGGAATTCCTTACGGAAAATCAGATTTCAAAAATTTGTATATTGACTCAAAATACCTATGATATTTCACTAGCTTTGACATCATTCTTAGAATTACACTAGTATTCTCACATTGAACAGTTCGCACAATGCCGATTGCCACGAGGATAGCATTCACATTCTTCATCAGTTCCGCTGACTCGCCAGCTGGCACCGAAATCTGGCACTGAGTCAATCAAGGTTCCATCTTTTCCTTCGAAATCGTCATCTAGATTGTTGGAGCAAGTACCTGCAGTTCATGAGTGTAAAATTTTGAACATTTCTCGGTGTGATATACTGTAGTTAAGACTATTTGTTTCTGTGATTATAGGAAATAATTCAGTTTTTTGCACTTCTGCAGCACTGTTCGTGCTTTCAGGAGTAGCAAAAATCGTGCTGAATTTTAATCTTTCAAAAACTGTTCGATTACAGGCAGGTTTAGCTTAAAACAAAAAAAATCTTTAATCAGCTTCCGAATTCAGTTTAAGTCACACATCGACAATTTACTTTGCAACCAATCGAACATATCAAGTCTCAAACGTTATGTTATGCATACCTTGGCGTCGGTGGTACCGGTGCTGCACCCACTGGATACGCACCGGCAGGCCTCATACTGCCAATTTAGATTGTTGCTATTAATTCAAGCTTAAGCTGAAATAATGCGCTCAAAATGTTCGCGTAAGCGTGTTTCCATTTGCATTCAGGGCCCCTCCAGTCAGGGGCGTAACGAGGTTGAATGGCACCTGGGGCAAGAAGCAAGTTTGCTGTCCCATGTTCGAAGCTGAGGTCTTGCGGAAGCAAATATAATGTATTGAAGAAAGTACTTGTGACATCGTTGGGACTTTTCAGCGCCCCCTTGCCCCCCTCGTTACGTCCCTGGCTCCAATATATTGCCTCGCAAAATCACAACGAAGCACTTGTTTTCCGAAAATTTTCGCGAAAGGTGAAAAGAAGGCGATCAAATATGGTATTCACTTCTCAAAAGCTTGACGGTAAAATACCCTTGCAAGGAAGGATCATCCCAATTTTTCTAATGTTTTTTGAGCGCTTCAAAAACTTTTCAACAAAGTAGTGCACGCTTGTTTGATGGAGTTTGCCATTTCATTGGACCCGCCAGTCGTCCGACTTACCACGGTAAGTCTAGATAACGTCTCAAATTGCCCTGGGTGCACTGACTTTATCTAAGCAATAAAAAAAATTAACCAGTGAGACTTAAAAAAACTGTTCTCCCAGAATTTCAGTTTTGCAAAAGATATTGGAAGCAACGGGGGAAATGTAGTTCCACCGATTTACTAAAGTCATCCTACTCACATCCGCCAACAAAAGGATAAGCATACGCATAATTTGCGCTATATGCGTTTTACCTCAAACAAGAAATAGCAAAGAAAATTGTTTTGATTCTGTGGATAATTCTTGTGGAAAAGCTCTGTGCACCGTAGTGTGAGTACGGGAGGCTGCGAAGCACCTACAGCGCCATTTTAAATGCAGGACTCACTTGAGACGAAATTGTTTTTGATTTTGCAGTCAAACATCAGCTTATTGTTGCATACGGGAGAAGCAGCTTGTTGCACCACATTTCAACAAANTTTCTTGGTTACCCTTGTTTAATAAATGGGCTGCGAAAAACTTTGTGACNATTGCAGACACATCGAATAGCACAGTCCAAAGTTTATCTAGCAGTCTAGCAATCTTAATGGACGCTTCAGGAATGGCGACCCACAGGAATCTNGCCTGGTATCCTCTTTAACATCTTTACCTCTGGCAACCACCGTCTCCAGAAAGTATGCATACGCTGACNACATAGCAATCATACATGCTGATGAAGAGTGACTGGCAGTGGAAGGGGTGCAGAGCAAGCATGGCAACAGTAGGTAAATACCTCTAGATCTGGAAGCTAAAAGCTCAGCACTACAAAAACTGTGTCGGCAGTCTCCCACCTCAAAAACAAGTAGGCTAAACGTGAGCTAAAAGTTAACCACAACAACGAAACCTTCCCTTTTGCTCCAAGCCCAAGTACTTCGAAGTAACGTTGTACAGGACGCCCAGGTGTTGCCGACACCTGAAGTCACTTCGCAAAAGTTGACATCACGCGTCACACTCTTGAGGTGGCTTGCTAACACTGGCTGACACCGGGTGCAGAAACAGCAACGTTGCGTGCATGCACCTTAGCCCTGGTCCACTCAATAGCAAAGTACTGCGCTCCTGCCTGATGGGGTAGTGTTCAATCCCCTCATCGATCCTGCGCCATCAAAGACGTCTTGCGAACTGTGACTGGATGCCTGCATCCTGCACCAGCGGACAGCTTCCTCTACTCCANCTTCTGAGTTTCGTCGCAAAGGAGCCACACTANCTCCAGCACGCTGTGCTCGTTGAGCCTTGACATCTGCTTCACTCAGCACTCACCTGTCCATCGAGTGGGAATGCACGGCGTCTCAAATCGAGACACCCCATTTGTACCCTCCGCACAACAACTCATCATTTCATCTGACAACAAAAGTGCGGCGCTCTGGGCGGAGCACCGATTGAATGCGGAGTGGTTGGAGAAACACTACGAGCGTCCGTACTTTCATCATCGACATCGACATCCACTCTCCTGGAATGGCCCTGCCAAGAACAGCGTGGTTTCGGCTTAATCGCCTCTGCACCGATGTCGCACGTTTCCGCTCTTGCTTCCACAAATGGAGTATGACCCTTCTGCAGCCTGTGAGTGTGGCTCACAAGGTAACCATGTTGTCCTCCAATGTCCCGTCGATTGACGCCCCCATAGACTGCGTGGTCTGACGGTTCTGGACGACGAGACAATCGAATTGCTGCTCAACACCTGCCCCGAGATCTAGTGTGGCCAAGCAGTGGATTATGACAACTCGCTCAAACGACGAAGAAAGGGGTATGCTTCGAAGAAACGTACAATTGGTAGAAAATTTCCTGTGCACATTTTTCATTGCGGTTGATATAATATAACTGGCCACACATGAAATGCTGAGCACAAAAAAACTTTTGTCAAATCTTGTTACTGACAGGTGATCGGAAACATTTTAAAAAGCCGTTCTATTCCCGTTGGGAATAATTAGCCTATACAGAAACCGGTTCAATTACACTTCGTCAAATACTCACGGGTCGCCGGTTTTCGGTTGTGGTTGTGATCGACAGGCTGCGTGTAAGATACAGTGAAGTACAGTTTGGAAAAACATGATTGCATGGGTTTTTGCGCAAAGGCAAGTATCAAGTCAGTTGCTAATTTTCTTTTCTTATCAATTCGAGGGTACATATTTTAGTATAGTGCTTAGCACTACTGCAATTGATAGTAATGTAAAAATCTATGTTGTGCCCACTTAACAGCAGATTGAATTTCAAATTCCTCTTTGATTACTCTTTGTTTAAAGAGTTTATTTACTTTTTCTGTGTATTTATTTCCACTCTCAAGAAAACCCAAGCCTTATTCGTCTGCAACACCTTCAAAAACTAAAAGACGAGTTTTGTTTTCCCGAATACTCCGAAATAAACAGAAACTTATTTCCGCAGATAAAATGGATACAATATGCGATGCAAACATAAAAAATCCTCCTAGGCCTAGTCGAGTGCTGCGCGGGTTTAACTTTTTTCTGCTCCCGTTCTGCACCCGCAGGAATTTGAGAATTTTTGCCCGCTCCCGCCCCGCACACTTCCAACCCGCATCCGCAGACCATCTCAACCCGCCCCGCACTGTTTCCGTCCAAAACCTGCCCCAGTGACTGTAAGTCTACAAAAAACTCACGCAGTGTGTTTCATTGCTAGTGGCAATTTATTTCGTATTTCATTTTAAAGCCACTGAAAAACACTATAAGGTAAAAATGTAATACCTAGTCAAACATCAGCGCTTCTTTCTCGGAACACTGTTGAAAAAGAGTTTGTCGTTCACTGAGGAACTCTTTTAAACTTCCTCTTCTGCTACTCACGACGTGATCATCGATTTATGAACACTCCTTCAGTAGCAGCGCTGATTGCCATCATGCAGACCGTATTTCCTGTAAACTGACTGAGACCTGAGGCGACTCCAATGTGTCGTCTTGCCACATCCCGCGGCCCGCATGCGGCCTAGTAAACTTTTCGTTATTGAGTATGTAACCTGTGTTTCTCTCCACTAAACAGATTTACAAGTACCCTTGTTCTTCCATTAGTGCTGAATTTGTCTGTGGCATAACAGATTGGGAGTGATTAAAAGTATATCATGCAGTCGTTACCAATGCAGTTAGTAATTAAATGCTCTCAGTAGCTTTTAAATTAAATTTTGTTCGCTAAGATGAAAGTAAACCTTTCAATGTGCGGCCCTCACAAAAATAATGACACAATTTTTTGGCCCAGTAAGACATTTCGGTTGGAAAAGCTTCTCTACACCTTTGTACCACAAGCTTTCTGTAGCATTAAGTTTTTTGCTCATGTCACTTTCGCATGCATTGAGTCAACATTCAGTTACCAGCACAAAGAATTTCTTATCCCGCCGCACTCGCAACTGCGGGTACCCGCAAACCGCGCGGGTTAACCCTCCCGGGCAGGACTCTTCATGCCTACACAAGCAGTTTGACTTTGTCATACTTATGAGAGCAAAGAGTGCAAAATTTTTGTGAGGCACGTAGTGATCTTGCTTTAACCAGAAGATATAATTGTGCGTTTTTTTATCCAAATGCATTGTCACAAAACATGCTTAGAAGCAACCCACTTCAAAAGCTATATAGCAACACAGAAAGAATACTAGAAAAATAGTAATGCTCACCGCAAAGACCCACAGTTTCATTGAACATAGTCGACATTGGAATGTGGATAGTTACTTGTGGGAAATCGATGTAGTAGGAAAGTTCAAGCCGTATTTCCGGTATTTCCACCAAAATTGCTGCTCCTTCGAACCTTATTCGAATGCCGTCTTGATAGTAAGGAACATTAGGCGGTGTGGCATCATTGACTTTGACCTTGATGCAATAAAAAGGATGGTTTGTGCAGAAAAATACAGTGCAATACCTAAAATGCAGCCAGCCTTGAGGTGCTGAATGGAAATATGATATTTTTAATGGCCACCAGGATCCCAGCCACCTATACCGAAGCCTGTAGCACCATAGAAACATAGGGATGTGAAGAGATCTGCTATAGGCTTGAGATGGCTGCACTGAACAACGGTAAGCACTTAAAATTTTAGCCCAATTTTACGAAAGAGTTAAAAGACAAACACGTCGAAGCTACGTTGACACCAGAATTGCATAGAAGTACAGTAAATCTACGTTTAGAAAAGATTTGCACGACATCTGAGAGCAATGCAGTTCTGCAGTTCATTTAAGTCACTGCAAGGCAGGTGAATTGCCGATAATATTATTTTGAAGTAAGCAACTGAATCGAAGTGGGCTGTTGAAAACAAGTTGGAATAACAACCAAAATATTATTGCAAGCACATCACAGTCCGATTTTTCTTTGTTTCTGCGAACGTTTTTTGCCTTCTGAATCAGTTTAATTTATCTGCGGTTATGTGCTTGTGGCAATGTGTCTTTTATGCTGTACAAGAAGAGATGAGGTTCTTTTAGCGCCAAACACCTTTGGCGTTTAAGCGTAGAATCCTATCAGAACAAACGATTTTATCGGCCCAAGGTTAGGCACATAAACAAGCGTTTTTCACATGTTGCTCATTTTGATGCAAACCTTGAAAAAATGTTTTACAAGCTAAACTAGAAACACAGGTAGCACTGACTTTTTAACTATGTTTCACGATTCTAATGGATAGACACAGAAAACTACCAATAATTTTTAGTATAAACTAAACAAAAATGGTGCATTTGGTGCGATGCTTTCTTTGACTTTGCCTTAGAGCAGTGGGCCTCAAAAATCTAACACCTCAATATCCTTAAGTCAATTTCTCGTCGATATGGATACCCCTTTTCAACAAAGCTTAATAACAAAGACATTTTAAGAAATAAAACAGAACCGGTAAAAAATATTCAGTGAGTAGTGGAGAAACGGTTAATACAAAGGCTGTATCACATTCGTCACCGTATTCTTCATGTTGGTGCAATGTTGCTAAATTGTTAGAACGAATGTAGTGTGATGGAGTGTCAATACTAAAAAATTTAATGCAAAAAAGGAGCGAAACATTATCTCACGGCCGCTGATTTTTCATACGATTAGAACGATTACATCATGTGCAACGTTACTTGCAAACCTGACTGCTGCCTTCCCCGTGCAAATAAGAGTGAATCAACTTTTTCAAAATGTCTAATTGTTGCACTGTAAACACAAGATCGCATAAGCGAGCAGAAAGTAATGTGCCGAGCTACGAAAATCATGAGACACTCGGGTTGACCAGACTTATTGACAGGCATCAAAGTAAATTTATCATAAGTTTTAGGTAACAAATTCAGGACCCACAAGTTCTTAGAATGACGACTTTGAGTCCGGATTTGGACATTGCTTCCCAATATTTTTGAATACTCCAACATCTAATCTCGAAGCACCTCGGAATATTGGGACAAACTTACGAGAACTCCTGCCTTAGAGTGCTTTTACCTTTATACTGATAGAAGACATTAGGTCAAACTGCGTTTAAAGACCAAAAAATGTGGCTAAATACATCATCAAATATTCTATACAAAAACAAGGGAATTGTCGTCTTACCAATGGCGCAAGCATCATGGATGATGGATGGCGATAGATTTCAACCAAAGCGTCGTCCCATTTGACGAAAACTCGTACAGGGCATGTTGCATTCGCAGCTTCATCGCACACAGCGGCGTCGCTGTAATGAAGAGTCGATCTCATTTATAGTAAGTTAGGTTATCATAAACGGGCCATCAATCCATCATGTTGACATTACCTGGATATATGCAGTCGTGAGGAGTCCCTGTATGTTACCAGTGTGTGAACACAGTTGCCCATGTAAGTGTAATGGTATCGTCGAACGTGTGGTAATTAGAATGTTCGTAAAAACTACAGAAACCTGTTAAAAAATTGAAATCTCGTATTTAGTCACACAAATAATTAGCGACAAATACAGTAGTGCAATACCAACTGTCTCTTAAAAGTAATCCTTTCACAGCTAAGAATCAGACACAAAGACCTTAACATAGAGCATATATTTCACCTACTAGGTAGGCATAATCAGCTCTTATTTAAACAGAATGTCAATTACTGTAACTATTGAAATCATTCGCTTGAAACAGAAAAAGTTTTATATTAAACGTAGTGCTCAGTTGTAGGTTTACACGAAGGCGCAACAAACGATTTATCACTATAAACAATTTCGAGCCGGGTAATTTGATATTTCCCAAATATTCTATATTAATCTTGTCTTGCCCTATTTTCATTCCCTGATTCTTACAAAACGTACATGAACACTCATAAGTTGGGCAGCAAGGATTTTCACTGTTTTCTGCCATTTCTAGATACCATCCGACGCAGGTCAGCTCTTGTTGTGGACAACGATGCAAGGGTTCATCGATCACGTTGCAAGATTCACAGGAGCTGCAATCGCATCGTTTTTGATGGCACTGAGTCACATCCCATACATCTCCGTCCTGTAAAACAAGAATAGATTTAGACCAATGTGATGCAACCATTAAAGCAAAGCCTTTTGCTGGCCTATATGAGCATTCAGTCAGGTGAAGAATTATTTAAGCAAGAAATAACTGAAATTTTTCCTCACTGAAATGATATTTCGAAAACCAGGGAATGTGTTTAGACAAATGAAACCTATTTAAACACATGGTCCTTTGTTTTACAACCAGCATAAAAGCCACTGTATTTTATTATTAAGCGTTAGAATATGTTTATTATTAAGCGTGAGAATATGTAGAATATGTAGTTTGCGCATGCGTTGTTATTTCCACCTACAAGCTATCCAGACCACGTGAAAAAAGCTATGTGAAACCCTGGTTTCGTAGTTGTAGGTGATGGGTTTTACCGGACCCTACCTTGCAAATTTGTGAAAAATCGGAGAAGTACGTAAAATCAGGCAAACGTTTGAAAAATTTTCCAGATCGCTAACTCAGGGTGGAGTCAACCCAGTCACGTGAGGTGACCATGTGGTTCATACGTAAGAAAGCGCAGGAGCGCCCTCCACACTTCAGTAGCTGGAGGTGTTTGTCTGACTTCTCCACTGGTGCGCGTAGCTCGTGCTGGCTGTCTGCACTTTTCCACTAAGGAGAGAAGTTAGTGGTTTCGGGTGAAAATTACCCTGCTTTAGAGTTACTGTGATTTTCCCCGTGTGATATAGGGCTTTAATTATTGCAATCAAGGGCTGTGAATCACTCACGGCGTGCTTCACTCAGACCTGGGATTTTCAAGGAATCCCAGATTCCTTGAAAGCTCTATTCAATTCTTGCTTAAAGCTGATGAAACGCCAATTTTTGGTCATTTGCGAAGCTTTTGGGAGAGCTCCGTGTTTTGAGTTGCGTGCTAGACAAAGACCTAAATTTTCGGTAAGTTTTACCTCAATTAGGTACCTAACCAAATTTACTAAAATCTAATTAAGTTGACCCTACTCAACTGCAACGAGATACGTTGATCCTACTCAACTGCAACGAGGGAAAGCTAAAACATCTTTAAGGCGCATTTGTGTTTGATTGTTTTGACCGTATTTGACTGTGTTTGCTGGTGATTGTCGTGGTATTTTAAGTTGTGCGGTTGTGAACTTGGGATTCGTGTGTCAGTGTGCAACAGAATAGCGTCAGCGTACTTTGCGCCTGAAATTGTTGTTTCTTTTCTTGGGAATCGTTTTAACCAGAAACGTTTTTCTTGTTTCGCAGTAACCTTTTATATCGTGGTTTTATTGACGCGAACGCAAGATAACATTGCCGATACCCAGAAACCAGAAGCATCGTATTCCAGAATAAAAGTTGATAAAAACTAACCCTTTTAAAGTGATACGTTCCAGGCTAGTTTCGCTCTTGCTTGCCCACGTATGAACGTAGAAGAGGCGCTAAGCAAACGGGCCCCAGTCTCCCATTGGATGTGCATTGGGGACATTTTGCTTATTGCAAATATCTCGACAGGCATCCCAACAACAGGGTGACAGAGGGAGACGTTCTGATTTTTATGGTAGATCGCTTTCCAAGGGAGCTAACAGCTATCCCTCTGGGTATCTTTACTCCGGATCCAGGTTCGCACTTGCTGAGGATAGGTGTCTACAACCAGAGACAGTCTAACGAGTTGAACTCATCCATGACCTTTTATCCCTGGATCGGCGATTATAAGTTGACCTAAAGGTTTTCCTCATCCGTTCATAACTACAGGCAGCAAAAACGTCAAAAAGCAAACAATAATATTATATTTGTGTGATATGCACAATAACATGCATATCACACAAAGTTTTCTCGCCAAACGTTTTCTAGCAAACTCGGTCCCTGCAAATAGGTATTCATGATACACAACTTTAAAAACACTGAAAGTTGGGAAGACAAAGCTAGCAACACACAGAAGTTAAGCAATAGCAATCTGGTATCGTCCTACACTTCTCTAGTTTTACAGTTGTCGTTAGGGTCTATTTGAAAAGAAAATTCTGACATATTACAATTGCTGTTGGGAGCCCTTATGAAAGCAGAGTACTTATGCATTGCAGTTGCTATTGGAAGCCCTTTGAAAGCATAGTACTTGCACATTATATTTGCTACTAGCAGCGCCGAATTTAGAGTGGGGCCCAAGGGACCCGAGCCCAGGGCCCCCCACCATGTTTTTATGTTTAGCTATATGTACGATATGTGCGTGCCACATAGCCATTTTTGTTAGCGAGGAAAGTTTGTTTGTAGACGTTATTGAATATATTGGTCGTCCAGACAACAGTACTTCACTTGAATATTGTTTGATATCGTGACGAAACAACTATAACACTTACTGTTTTCCTGAAAGTCGGTCAGGTACCTGAATCTAGTGAATGCAAGGTCAAGCCACATAGAATGCATTTGTTTACGTCTCTACACTTACTGGTAGATTTTGCGTCTGCCTTACCTAGATTTGCGCAAGTCGCATATGAGTAGCATTGTTAAGTAGGGCTACCATACGTCCTCTTTTTGCAGTATATGTCCATTTTTTTTCATGAGAAATGAAACATCTCCGAGGACATTAAAAAATGTCAAAACATCCTCCTTTTTACATTTCTTATTTTACATAGCTATAATCAGTGGCGTAACTAAAGTTTTAACCTAGGGTGGTAAACTTAGATAAAATGGGCCCACTGGCCACTGTATGAGGTTCACTAGCCAACACTCAGAAAAAAACTTGAGAAATGATGGTGAATCCGGATGTGGATGGCTAAACTATAGAATCCTGAATCACTGGAAAATAATCCTAAAAACACATAAAAACAACAACGTACTGAAAACCAATGCTAAAACCGAAATATAAGTTAAGTGGGAGACCGGTTTTTAGGATTAGCTTGCCAAGGGGGCAATTCGCCCCTCTACCCCCTTTAGCTATGCCATTGGCTATGATATATTGTATTTACATGCGGTAAGTTGACCCTACTCAACTGCAACGAGATACGAACTGGTGGCGTAGCATAGTTTATGGGAGGGCCTGCAAGTTGTCTAATTAATTTATGTTTTGGTTGAGTTAATTCTCGGCTGGAAAGGGGGAATGCTTTCGCATTAATCGTTACATAACAGTGGTAATTTTTTTCAATATCTCAATGACTTTGGCATTAGAGCGCTGGCTGCTGACTCCATTATAGGTTCTGTACCAGCTCTACTGATGAACCGTGATACGATGATCAGAGTATTGTACATAGCTTAGTGTAGTACTTGGTAGTAATTATAGCTCATCAGTAATGCTAAAAAATGAAAAAAATTCGTCAGAGGTATCCCTTTTCCAGAAAAGGACTAAATGATTTTGAAGCTAAGTGATTTACGTGTGGTTGCATTTACAACGTTCGCAAAAGAGAGTGAAAATGCTGTTATGACTTTGTGGACATTGAGTGCCAAAAACTTATTGCTCACAGCGTAACCAGATGGCTATCACTTTATCTTAGTTTGCCAACAAGGATGCTTCAAATGTACCCAGCTTCACATTCACAGTTCATGTCCATCGACAAACCAACTGTTGTTCTGAAACGTTTTTTTTAGAAATTCTCTGAGCGAGCTCTGTTTAAGACATTAAGACATTTGCAATCATTTCTGATTGCTTTCAATGAGCAAGTTCAGAATATTGAGAACTCCAAAGCATCCTTTGTTGAGGATAAAAAATCGAAGAACATGTTCTGACAAACTTAGATCTACGTAACGGTGAAAATAGACCTAGTTTAACCAGTTGTGGAGTAGCAGAAAAACGTCAAGATGAATCATCGAAAAACACGATGAATGAGATGCCTGACGCTATCACTGGAGGCAATGATATCGGTCCCTGGGCCCTCTGGCCAGCCAATATACCGGAAAAAATACGGGAATATTGGTTGAAATATGATACAGGTTCTTTTTGACATTGTGATGAAAATCATTTTTCAAACATGATGTTCCACACTACAGAAAAAACAGAAACTTGTCACGGAAACTCTTCGCCAGAACCACAATGTGGAAGTAGTTGACAGAAGCTGGCTTTGCTTTTCTCCTTCACAAGCTTGTGTTAAATGTTTCGACTGTAGACTGATATGCGCGGATACGACTAAATGGGCGCATTTCCTTATTAGAAATGGAATTTGCGACTGGAAGCACACTCTTGAGCGCAGAAACTTAGCTGAAAGGGGCCCACTGGCCTCTGCAAGGGACCTACTAATCAACACTCAGAAAAATAACTTGAGAAATGATGGTGAATCCGGGTATGGATGGCTATACTAAAACCCCAAAGCAACGGAAAATACTCTGAAAAACGCAAAAAGACGACACCATACTAAAAAGCTATTAAACGGATACTAAAACCAAAATATAAGCTAAGTGGCGGGTGGTTTTCACATTTAGCTGGCCAGGAGAGTCAAATCACCCCACTTTCCTCCCGTCCGCTGCAACAAACATATTAAAATATTAATAAAGAAAATTATCAACGTTTGAAATCTTTGTTATAGTCCTTAAACATCAACGTTTCAAATCTTTCATCAGGCAAACGACGTCTATCAGGCCTGAACATTCGTCCAGCAACGTTGGAAATTCGTTTGTTAGTAATTTCAAAATTGCTGACTATTTCTTCTAACTGCGGGTTACAATCGTCTGCAAGCCGACATAGCATTGCACAGCTTTTGATTTGAAATGAAATGAACAGTGATGCCAATATAGCTGAGCATCTGTCCATTGAACCAATAGTCAATGGTTAACAAAACCCCACAGGTTTCGTTGAGTTTTTTTTTTACCAGTATCTGGTGGATCACGGTTGGCATGCTAGTTGTCAGTGTTGTGGAAAGGTACTTTTGATTTGGATTAAAGTACCCTATTCCTCTGAAAGACAGGTAATTTGCTGTGTATGAATTACTGTACTAATTATAACCGTAGCCTACTCCAGCACCAGCACTTACATTCATAAGTTCACTCTGAATATATGTAAATGAAACAAAGACCTCTCCTCGTAATGTCCCACTATTCTGTTGCTGAAGTGTGAACCCGTTTTTAAGAAGAGCTTCTATTTTTGTTGCGTCTCACTGCACTCACTACGTTGCTTCTGGCGTCCAACAGGAAGGCTATCTGGAACAAAGCGAGAATTATCTCGAAACGCTGGGCTTGCCCCTGGACGGTCTGGATTTAAACCACACAGACGGGTGAATAGCCTCTCCTGAAACATTACCGTAACAAACGATGATAATGGAGGAAACCCAGCCACCAAAATCGCGGTTCATCGTACAGTGATGTAGGGTGAAGATTTCCAAGTTTAATCGCGAAAGTAATCGTCGATTACGATTAAATTGGCAATGAAAAGGTTAAGATTGCATTTTATTTTTGGTCAGTTCAATCGATTACGATTATGATTACTCAGAAAACTGTAGTCGATTGTAATCGATTCCGATTGACGATTACCCCATGTCTGGTGGCTGCTAGGGGCCCCTTGAAAGCCGAGTACTCACACATTACAGTTGCTGTTGGGGGCCCTTTGAAAGCATAGTACTTACTTATGATCCGCTCGGAGTACATTATATGAGCGGATAACAACTTTTTCACCAAAAATTAGAAAAATTTACACTTGAAACGCATCAAAGGGGGTGCTAAAAAGGGGGGCGAGGCAAGTACCTCGCTCCCCTCCCCTTAAACACAACCCTGCCCTCAAGGCTTGAGTTCTACTCCGAGTTATCGCATTGGAAAAAACTAATGTCTACTTTTGGTGTTTTTTTGTTTACTGGCAGCAGTGTAGCACTTCTTTCTTCCGGCAAAATCCAAAAAATTGAGCAAAAATGTTTCGCACCTCAAACACTTTTGTTCCCCTACGACAAGGCTGCCCAACCCGCGGCCCGCGAGGTTGTTTTAAATAGCCCGCGACGTAATAAGTTCGTAAGCAGGCTTTTTTAATTTTTAGTATTTTTTATAGGTGAGGCGGCTTGCCTGCGCACTTAAGCACTTGGCTAAAGGGAGCTCCCAGTAGCTTTTATGCTACTGAAGATGTTATACCTAGGGCGACGTATGTAGCAGCCACCACGCTGCTACATCACTCCCCCTTCTCTCTTTAAGAGGGAGCCGCGCTCTGAGCACTCTCATTGGCCAAACCTCGCACGAAGACCGTAAGCTTTAGCTCACGACGCAGATTCGAAATCCCTACCACGCGGTGCCTCGCATCTCCACCATTTGAGGCGGCTTGCCTGCGCACTTAAGCACTAGGCTAAAGGGACTTGTTAATTAAGAGATTTGTTACATCACAATAGCTAATAGTTACGTCACAGAAACGTTTGTGGCCCGCAATAAATTTCCTCCATGTGAAAGTGGCCCGCGACACTAAAAAGGTTGGGCTTGGGCAGGCCTGCCCTACGGGCAGGTTGGTTGACACTGTTCAGCGGGTGGACAAAGTGAACAAAGTTGCACAATGTAATGTGTAAAAAGAAAGAAGAAACATTTACTCGCTTTGGTGTGCAATGAGTGGTCTGGGATTGCCCATTGTCGCTTACTTTGCCAAGGTAGATTCGTGAAAACTTTTGCAGTGGATGCTGAACCGGTGGCAAGCCAATGACAGCACCCCTTGGAAGCCTTCCTTGTTAGCCATCCACTGATGCTGAGCGCGAGGCTGGAAAGACTTAGTGTTGTTTTACAAGTCTTCCGTATGACGTGACCTGTAGTTTAACCCAACCTATTATAGTGTCAGAAACCAGTGCTCAACCCACTGTACCACTTAGCAGAGGGACGTGTGGTGGATTTCGTTACAGCTACGAATTGATTTACCTATTTATTTAAAGTTTTTAGCATCTTTAGCATACTTCACCTTGCGAGGCAATCCTTGGTCGTAGCACGTATTCTTACAACATCTCGTGACCTTGCAGCAACGGTTGCTCTCTTCAGGTACGGCGATCAAAATTCCAGTCTCACATGTGGCAGGGCTGGGGGGACAAGCAGTTGTGTTGCAGGCGCATCTGCGAATAGCATATAAGTTCGTTTAGTGTGCCATTTTGCTAGTTTCAAAGACTGCCAATTGAGTTGGTGTTTAAAAACAGTTCGTGGTAGGTACTAGTAAAAGCAGATATTTTCCGGATCTTTTACTTTCATGCACTATCATATGTGGAAGCACTGTGCAATTTAACTAAAAACGAAAAACAACCTGCTTTGAAATCTATTCAGTTAGGGGGTTGAACCAGCTCGTATTTATTTCCTCACTTTTGACTTTATTCTGTGCGATTCTTTGTTAACTTACGTCGAATCGAAGCAGCATTCGTCCACGTAGTACAGTTCTTTGTATTCATATGATTCGCAGTTTTTGTTTGTGGCGTTGCAAGTCAATCTTTTGTTATGATAAATCACTTCTGTGGGACATCCTTTGGCAGATCTGGTACAAGTCTGCGGTGAAAAAGCAAAGGTTAATAATGTAATCTCTAATGCAACTCTTCAGTATTTTCCTATCCATGTACCACCAGCTCCGTAAGATCTCAGTCGCCGCAAACACACTTATGATTCCTAATAAGACACACAAACTTACGAAATAAATAGTTTATTGCGATAACTATACCTGCTTTAATTTAATAGCAGTGTAATCCATTATACCAAAAGCACTTGTAAAATAGTTTCAACAATAGATTATACTAATTTATCGGATGTATTAAACTTCTTACATGACCCAGAAGCTGCTCACGTATAGCGACTACAAAGCACTTACGCGTCAAAACTAGAGGTGAGTAGGCGTCCACAGGTTACTAACCACTGTTCTAATCGAACATGGTTGATAAGTATCTGGCTCAGCGTACCTTTTTTATGCATTTTGGATCCCAATAGTCGTTCCACGTTTCTCCTATATCGCGAGTAACATTGCTTTCGTCAATGCAGAAAACGCACTCACAAGTGTACTCTTCGCAGCAAGAGCTTGCTTGGACCTTTAATCGACAAACAAAACAAATGCTTTGAGACACCCTTTATTTAATCTTGTATCCTGTCATGCCAACGAGAAACATACAAGCAAACCCTGAGAAAGGTTGCACTCAAACTTCTTTACTACTTCAAATTCGCTAAAGGGTGTAAAGTGATTGTCCAATGGAAGACTGTGCATCGTCGTAGACAGCTTTAATTGTTGAAGTTATGAATAATGTCACTTTATTGAATACGCAATTAACATTAAGTCTAAGTAAATTATTTAATTTCAGATGACTTTCGCTTTTTACGCATAGTTAAACAACTGCAAGAAAAATGACGAAGGTTCAGTCAAACCTTTGTTTTGTTTTCATTAGCTTCGCAGGTGACAGGCTCACTGGTAGGACAAGACACAGGTCGACACTCGTAAGTGGGACAGCAAGTGTTGTTTAAACATCGGTAGTCCCGTGTGCCAGGCGGTGATGCAGGATGCATCTTCATTTCGTAGCAATCAGTACAGTTCGGGGCTGAGGGACACTTGCTGGGATTGCAATCTGAAACCAAAAGAAATTCAACAAAAAATGCAATAATGCGTTTCTCTAGAAGCCATACAAAAGTGGTTATCTTACCGCAATGACTGGAGGTGATGCAGCCGCATTCCTCTGTCGAATGAG
>JGI24159J19872_10003964_pt1 | contig 18754 bp, 11 predicted proteins | sample Ectturendosymbi4_FD_19872 | JGI IMG/M metagenome (IMG submission 19872) | reverse complement strand
ATTAGCAACATTAGCATAACACACGAACGAATTATAACACAGAAACGAATTAACAAAGCTTTTCGAATATGACAGGAAAGCTGCTCGCGTACTACCTGAAATACCCTCGCGTACCACTCGTGGTACGCGTACCACAGTTTGAGAACCACTGCCATAGTGCGCCCACCTTGCTGTCGAAAGACAATCGCTCATGCGATCTGACCACCCAATATCAATTATTATCGCACATACAGAAGGAAAAAATTGTAGCAGACTTAACTTTGATGAAAACTTTGTCAACATACACCCTGCAAAAATTTTACATGAAAATTGCGTGAAGACTTATCTTACGTACTTCGCTAACAGCTTGCCAATCACGAAATACGCCCAAAAACATTTTTCCGTTCGTCGTGTTGGACGCTACTTACAAGTGACCACCAAGATCGACCTTGTGGTTTTGTGGGACGGTGCTGGAATGGTGGAAATTTCGGTGGTGGACGAAACATACCATTCGAAGCTTTGTGGAATTTGCGGCAACGCCGATGGAGATTCTTCAAACGACATGATGCTTCCCGACAGTGAGTGGAATGTACCAGCTATGATGGCCTAAACCAGCTATGTCCAACCCAAATGGTTTACTGAGCCAAAAAGTAGGTCACTATCTTGACCAGGGGCGCACATTGAATGCATTACTTTGACCTTACCAAACTAGATTTATCTTTAACTAATATACTGAAAGTGTTCGAATCCTAACTGCAGTGGTAAACAGACGAGATAAAGTGGCGCTGAGGACTACCTGCATAAAAAATGTCAAGTTCAAGATTATCAAAACAGTATGTAGGATACTTTTACTGCAGCGAAAGCTAAACTGGGCCGCATGCGGCCCGCGGGTTGGACATAGGTGGCCTAAACCAAGTCAAGATTATGTGTCCAAGCTCAAAATGTCATTCCATGGTTATCTGTGTGTCTGAAACTGCAAGTATCTTTATTCGTAAGTGCTCCTGATTTTTTCAATGATTCCTTGGTCGCAGCGCTGCGATTAAACAGCACATTTTGTCTGATAGATACCCCTGCTTCAAGTCCTCTTTGGTTGGCACGAGGATGGAGAGTGATGGGTATACACGCGCACTGCACTGATGTTACACAAGAACAAAACCCCTGCAATGGTCTACCGGCTACTGTTCTCGAGGTGAAAGCTCGTTTCAGTTTCTCTCACTTTTTTGCTAACCACACCTTTCGCATGTTATAACGATTTGCTTACTATTGGGTTACTTCTGTCCCAGAACATGAGCGTTTCAACAACTGTTTTGTCAATTTTGCATTCAAATCGAATCGAATTGGGACGGGGCAGTTCGGTATTTGGTGCCATATCACGCCTAACTCCGTGAAAGTACAAACAGCTTTTTCTTTAAAAAAAGTCATTTCCTGCAAAACTTGTTTGTTGATATCAGTGGATAGTTTTCTTGAACCTGTTCGACATATTTTATAATTTATCTCAGTAATGATCATGAAAACTTCCCATTTCCGGTTTACGAGCATTGGGGAAAAATAAAGCATGAATTTTTCAGTTTTATTCATTTAAAAATGAAAGCTTTTCTCTGAAAATCAGGTTTCAAATCGTCTTGTTTGAAATCGGTGATGAACGGGAGAAAATGGCTTTGGAAGCAAGCGCATGTAGACTGACTTGGCTTAGTGTTTACCTGCAAAACCGTTCGATGAGACAAGTTCGCTCAAATTCCCAGCTACTGGTCAATGCTCTCAAACTTATTTTTGCATGAAGTAGCAATCGCTCAAACGCTGGCTCCGGTTGGGGTGCTGGAGCAACAACTCTGCGAATAGCCACCCTAGCCCTGGTACATTCAACTGCAGAGTATTGCACGTCTGTCTGGTGCCGCAGTGCTCATACTCGCCTCATTGACCCCGCAGTCAACGACGTCTTGCGAATTGTGACTGGATGCCTGCGCCCTACACTAGCAGACAACCGTCCAATCCTCGCAGGCATCCAACCTGCTGAGCTTCGTCGCATTGGAGCCACACTGTCTCTGGCACGCCGTGCCATGGAGCCTGGACATCTGCTCCACTCAGCACTCACCCGTCCATCGAGTGCAAACGCACTGCGCCTCAAATTGAGACACCCATTTGTACCCACCGCACAACATCTCATCAGTTCATCTGACAACAACACCATACGTGGGGCGCAGTGGGTGGATCACCAATGGAATGCAGAGTGGACGGACAACCCCACAAGACTCCGCATTTTCATCCCCGACACCGGCACCCCCCCGAATGACCCTCCCAAGAAGAGCCTGGTTCCGGCTTAACCGCATCCGCACCGGTGTCGGACGTTTCCGCTCCTGCTTGTACAAATGGGGTCGACCTCCTCTGCGGCCTGTGAGTGTGGCGCAGAAGAACAAACCATCGACCATATTGTTCTCCAGCGTCCAATCCATCGACCTCACCATGGACCGCATGACCTGAGGGTTCTGGACGATGAGACAATCGAATTGGTGCTCAACATCTGCCCCGAGATTTAGTGCGGCCAAGCAGTGAAGCTCAAACGCTTCATAAAAAATATCGCAAAAAATATAGATTTAAATGAAATTATACTGGACAGTTTTAAAAACAAATGTATCATTTTCCTAATACTAAAACAATTGTTTTTGAAACGTTCAATGTGGTTTGATGTATAGGTATGTTTTTCCGCTGTTTTTCCTAACACGGCTTCCAAGACTTTCTCTATACCAGTTTCTCGTCAACTTTTTATAACTTTTTTACTATTTTTACTTCGTCTTTATCAGATATAAAACAAACAGTCATCTTTTTTCCAAGTTGGCGAGTTGTTGCTTTCCACGTTTCTATTGCTGATCAAAACGATTGCGGTTAGTTTGATTGTTCTTTCGCTATTCGCAGTTCTATCTGAGGCTGTACAAAGCTATTCCAACCTATGTATTCTGTTTCAGACAATCAATGCTGTATGTCGTGTTTTCATATCAGACAACGGGGCTTTCGCGGAATGTGTCGCAGCAGGAGTTGACCCTCGGCCGTTGGTGGATAGCTGCGTTGTAGATCTGTGCAGATGCCAGGTACTCTCAAGTGCATGTGCGAAAGTGTTTAACCTTAGCGATAGTACAGTGGATGTAAGAACCTGGCTGCGCAATCGTAGAAAAGTCGACTTAACCAAATTGTGCAAGCAATTCTGCTGATGCCCGATACATTTTTGGTGTTATGAGGAAATTTTTTTTAGCTACTCTCATTGCAAGCATCTTTGTAGTGATGCATGACAAACTTTCATCCTCGTTTGATTAACTTACCAGTCTCGCCTAACTTCAATGTGCAAATCATGCTTGTGCTAATCGAGTTTGTCCGAACGAGAAGCTGCACAAAATACCACTGCGAGCATTTCTGAAACTTCACATACCTAACGTGAGGAAACATACAAATTTCCCTCTTGCTCCACAAATCAAATTTTCTCATAAAATTAAGAAGATTTCGCGACAGTAAAATTTTTTTTGCAGTCAACTAACTTCATCAAGTGCAGCAAAACAATTCACTGCACAGGATCTTGTTTCAACCGAAGTTAAAGGTTCGCTCATCTTTTTGTTTTGATCGCACTTTGGACAAAAATGGCTGCTGCTTAACCAGCATTCTGAGCTGGTGATAAACAATCTAAGGAAAATGAAAAACTCATAATTTAGTGTTTTGGGTTTTCAGAAAAATGTCCACAAAGGATGCGAATGCGACTCAGTTTCGCAGTATTCCCGTTTGTGCATGGCTAAAACCAACATTATACCGAAGTGGAGGCGATCTAACGTTTGCCGTAAGTTTTAATTTTTTTTTACATATTTCGTTGTGGACAATTAGATGGAGTAGTAGCCACGGCAAAAAAGCGATTTGATAACTACCCTTACTTAGCTTCCTTTAAGACGACGCCAAATAGTAGCGTGACTGTGAGCTGTGTCACGCGTTGCAGCTGTAACTTGTCCTGGAGGAATGGTTTATTCGGAGTGCGGCAGCTCTTGCCCCAGGACCTGTCGCAACTTGGTGACCCCTGAAACCAGCTGCGATGAACACTGTGTGGACGGCTGCGAGTGTCCTACTGGCACTTTGCTCCACGAGGGAAAATGCGTAAAAGAAGACCAGTGTCCGTGCGTGCACAACTCAGTGGTTTATCCACCGGGCTACGTCCACCGTCAGGAATGCTACACATGGTAACATTACTTTATTGATGGGGAAAGTTTGTGACTGTAAGATGATTTCGTTGTTGGTATGACTTTTGACTTTTCAATACTGGCAGTGTAATGCTGTAGCCTTCAAATAACGTATTTATTGATTTGGTGTACTTTTTCAGTGCATAATGCCTTCTTAAAATGAATTTTTTATACGTTCGATTGTTGGTCAAAGAATGGAACACCGAGTGAGCGCTGTGGTGTTTCTGGTGCTTTCTATTCTATAAATAGTAAAAATCCTTCCGCGCCAACTATGTGCTGTTTATTTCCATTCCAGTGAGTGTCAAAGTGCAGTATGGTCATGCACTGACCTTCCATGCCCGGCGGAGTGCTCAGCTGTTGGCGATCCCCATTACAAAACTTTTGACGGATATCTTTTTGACATTCACGGCGAATGCGAGTATACTTTTGCCAAGGACTGTAGCAGCTCCAAGCTATTTAGGTAAAACAATGTCTGTGACTATCGTTGTTCTATTAACAACAAGCATTGCCAACACACTTATTTGCCTTTGCTCGTAAATACCTAACAGCGCAAGCATTGCGATTGGAGTAATTTATGTCTACGTTGTCATTCCGTATTTGAATTCGGTTTCTGCATTGTCTACTGGTTGTGATAGCGTCAGTGGTTTAGCTTGGCATAACCGACCAAGGCTGATGAACATCCGATACAACTGACAGCCGCTCAGCTCGTTTCTGCGGAAATCAGTTTTCGTTGTATTCAACAAAACAAATAAGCTGGACACATCTTTTCAATTCAGTTCAAATGAGCTAAAACACTTGATCCACCAAGGGGCTTCAGTAACAGCAGTATTTACACTTTAGTAGCAGCAGCACCAGTATTATTTTAGCAGCAAGAGTTCTTTTTTTCACGGAAAACTAGTTTTTTTAACCTGGTTGTGCTGTAACTTGGAAGTAGGCACGAGGTATCAATCCGTACTTGCCTAATTTGTCAAAATCCAAAGTTTTTGGATTGTTTACGAGGGATGTTGGGGATTCTCACACTAATCGCAATCATTGCTGCATGATTTCTTGATAAACCTAACGAGTTTCCAAAGCTACCAAGGACTGTGCAAACATGCAAAACAGTTGAGGGAATCGACTTGGGTAATTATCGTAATTATCTTAGCAGGGAAATATGACTAGTTGTTCATGTTCAACTAGGCGCGTAATGAGTTGAATATCAGGACGATCAGTCAAAACAAAGAAAACTTGTTACATTCCAGTGGCAAACTAATAAAACTGTTGATGCAGTTCCAGAACCGTCGCCAGAAAGTTTTCAATAGGGGGGCTTTGGGTTTTTGCGAGGGGGCTTGACATTCTAAAAATTGACAAAAACTCAACTTATTTATGGTGTGTCATATTTCAATTTGGGGGGCTTGGAGATTTGTTTGGGGGGGCTAAGCTCCCAAAAGCCCCCCCCCGCGGCGGCGGGACTGTGTAGTTCACTAAACGAGAATGTCGTAATCTACGCCTAAGCAATAGCATACTATTCCTGTTTTTGTTGAATGGGTTAATCAATGGTATATGTACTCAAACGATTGGTTATGCACACTGTAAGAATGAGGTATGACGTATACAGTGACTGAACGTAAATGAAGTCTGAGGAGATGGGCGCATACATATACTCTTGTTAAATTAGGTAGAAAGTTGCAGACCACCGCTGCAAAAATTTAAGGCAAAGAACCAGGAACATTGTCAAGCAAGTTTAAGCTGTTCTCTTATTTCTCGCTTCTGTAAAAATAGAATAGCAAGTACGTTTTTACAGAAAAACAAATTGTTTACAGCCGTTAAGTGTGTAATTAGTTAAAAACATTCTGCAATCTATATTATAATTCACCCTACAAATCACCCATTGTAGCTCCGATACCTCCAAATGACAAGAACGTTTGCTCCAGCAATTGCATTCTTTTGCCTGCGGGCCCATTCTTAGAGAATAATGTACGCTATATGTGTGACATCGCCTTCAAGTACAACACCAACAAGCAGAGTGTCAAGCGAAGAAATATTTATTGACATTTCTGTGTTGATTTTTTTCGATCAATATTTTCTTTTTGATTTCAGCTAATAAAATAAAAACACGAGAAAGCTACTCAGTTATCTTTGCCAAAATTTCAACGCTGGGACTGATTACGTTTGCAGCAGTTGCTTTTGAATCTCCAACAGTTAAAGTTAAATTTTACTCGCTTTGGATTTTTTATCCCGTACTTTATTTCGTTTCTCAGCATTATCGTGGACAACGGTGTCTGCGGCACTGATTCCACTCTGACTTGCACGAAAGACGTCACTGTGTCGTTGCGCATACCAACGAATGCTGGTTTATCGTACGGGAACCTCAGTACGTCGTCCGAAACCCGCGTGACGATCAGAATGAGCAGAGGGATGGCAGTGAGCGTCGATGGCAAGATTGTTGTTCCCCCATACGTAAGACGTAAGTACCTCCACACATGCGTCATTCCGAATAGTGGAGTAATCTGACGAGGAAGCAATCCAGCAACAACTTCCTGTTGGAGGTGTCGCAGGATGTCCCAATCACTTTATTCTAAACTTTGCCAAATATGATGTCGCAGTAGCGTTCTTCAGGATAAACTTCATGTGTGCTGTTGACGATGGACTGCAAAACAAACTGCAATAAACAAGACCAGTTAATTGGGAAATTAGCGTTTGCTTGCCCTGTGTATTGACAACTGACTTGTTGAAGCAGTGAAGCACAATACAGTCAATGATCACTGGCTTTGCAAACCGATGCTATTGTTTGCAGACAAGTTTCAAGTATTTCAAGTCTCGTCAATGTTCGTCCAACTTCAGACAGACATCGGAATTTCGGTGGATTGGGACGGTCTTGGCCGGTTGTATGTCAAGGCAGATCGTAGGTGGGCAACAGCTGTCACTTTTTCTCATCTACAAATTTTCTATGAAAACTTAACCCATTACTGTAAATGAGCTGGTCCAGTATCCTATTAACTTCAGTGCATATTTGAAATAGAAAGTAGACGGCGAACGAAAGCGCTTGTTAAAATGCATTTACTTTCTCAAGTGGCATGTTTTTTCGTATGTAATGTAACCTTAAATGATGAACTTAATTCAAAGTTTTTGTTATTGTGAGATCATGATAAATTACTGCCTGTGCAAATAATGCTAGGTGGATGGGAAAGTTGTGTGGACTGTGCGGCAACTACAACGACAATCAAAAGGACGACCTGACCAATTCCAACGGTACTGTTTTGATGCACTGCTATTTACCAATATGCTTGGGAACGTGCAAGCTTTTCTAAATGTTTTGTGAAAGATGAATTTTGAAAAAAAATGCTGGTGCTGCTAACCTAGTGGCCTGGGCTTCGCTCCCTAACTGCTAGATCGCACGAGGCGGGTACAGAGGATTGGGAAACCTTTGGCTATGGATGGCTTGTCAAAAGCTTTTCTCTACCTACCGCCCGGCAATCAAAATTATCAAAAACCATAGTGTTTGAAGAACCCTGTAAGCTACGATTTTGCTAGGATGGTTCAAAACCGGTAAGCGGAATGGCTGATCTGCGTGTTGTCGCGCCAAAACACCTTGTTAGCAATTAATGAATTTTTGAAAGGAAAAATTGTTCAGAAGTGTCAAACGTTCAGATGGTTTTTCATCATTGTTGAGCTATCAAAGCTAACTGACTACTTATATTAAAGGTCTTGTTGAACGAAATCCTGTGTCATTTGGAAATTCATGGAAAAATGCGGCTAATTGTCTTGATATGCCCCCCGTTCAGCTTTCTGAGCCTTGTTTAGTCAACCAGCAAAGAGGTAAGGTACCAAGTTTATGATAGGCCGTTTGTCTGTAACATAGAAAACAACGGTCGGAAAAAATGAAATTGTGTGGATTACAGCCTTTTTCATGGAAGTTTTGAACATGTGGAAATATTAGTATTTTGAAGACAACAATAATGTTTTTATGTTACCAGTGATTTTGATGTTATTTTCTGCAGCCAATTTTGCTACTACTGAATGTGAAATTATTCTTGGAGAAACGTTCAAAGCTTGTCACCGAGAAATTTTTCCGGATCCTTATTACGAGCAGTGTCGTTTTGACACGTGCGCTTGTAGCGACGGAGAGAATTGCATGTGCTATGCTGTCGCCCATTACGCTAGAGTGTGCTCAAGAGCTGGATTTGTAATCAACTGGAGAACTGAAAGTTTTTGCCGTAAGTGTAAATGCACGCTGGCTGCAATGTTAGTTAAATATGCTTTTCCATTTTAAAACAAATAGTTTTCGTCTTTTTTCTCCTTAATCAGAAGTGCATCAATATTTTGCATCTAAGCAGCAATGTTATTCGATGCCATTTGCAATTTCAACGTAAGTCTATGCTTTAGAAGACAGTGCGTTCGTAAAACGTTTGCAAAACAAGCTGAAAACTTCACTGGTCAAGCAACCAATGTTTCGATCAAGCAACCAATGTGAACCTTCGTAGACCTACAAAATGGTAGCCAATGGCTTATAATGAGGAACAAGATACTGTAAAGTGCTCTGATGAATGAATCTGTGTGACCTTGGTTCTATCAAGGAGAGAGAAAATGCATTTTTGAATCTCAGTTAAATTTTGCTTCCTATGCGTGGGTTGCTTTCTTATTTAGTGAAAACATCTAAGGTAGGAAGTACATGAAGAAAAAGGATTGATTCTGAAAATTTTTTGAGGCGAGTAGGAGGAACGCTACAGGCATCTTTTGTGAAGAGCCAAAAAAATCCTCACGTTTCACTCCGTGTCAGGACAGCTCTATCAGCAGATGATTGATGGAAAACAAGATACAGGTTATAAAAAGCCAAAAACCAATCTTCCTCAGTAGAAAACAAAACGATGAAACCAAGCAAATTCGCGAAAACAAACAATAATACGACTCTGGGTCACCGAAATAGTATCGAACGGTAGCTAGAAGATGTTATTTGTTTTTATTTTCCAGCGGTTACCTGTCCTTCCAATCAGCTTTATCAAGAGTGTTCTAGCTCGTGCCAGTCCACCTGTCAGTCTATATCTGATCCGGTGCTGAGATGCGAGGAAAAGTGTGTACAAGGCTGCAACTGTCCGGAAGGTCTTTTTTTGGATGCCGATGGAAATTGTGTAGAACGATCGCAATGCCAGTGCTACCACAAGGGAGCAATTTTTGACGCGTTTGAAACCATTCACAGAGAGTTTACAACTTGGTGAGTTCCATAACGTTGGTCTATTTTCGGTTGCTTTTGCCTACGGTGTTTAAAATTTATAAACAACCTTTCTTCGCGACTGGTGTTTTTGCCCTGAATGGAACTACCCGCTGGGTTGGTTCCAGTTGTCCCGTGTACTGTATATACGCCAGTGCTGATTCTGCATGCTTGACGGTTTGGAGCCAATGTCTTTCTCCAGCACCAATGCTTACGGCAAGGCTGAACCAATGCTTTTGTGACAAACTACCTTCCAGATATCACTTTTACCCACCTTATTTTAAAATCGCGTCCCTGATGTCTTGCCGCTGTTGAAAATTTAAGCACATTTTTGAAACACTGTGTTTAATACCGTTACGTGGAAAACTGGTGATCGCTGTGAAGCCCGAAACCCATATTCACTGTTTTACTTTTAAGTTTTTATGAATCGGCATGTGTTTCGACAAACATGATGTTCCAACACAGCAAAAACATGCACAAAATCCGTAAACATACACAAAATTGGTAAACATACACAAAATCCACAAAATCTGTAAATACATTATGAATTGTTTTTACTTGCTTCAGTCACTGCGTGGACGGGCGATTTACATGTGTGAGAAACGATCAAAACTTTGGATTGTTGAATTCTGCTGGTGCTATACGTGAGTACGGAATTCTTGGGATTGCGAACTGCTTGCTATGAACATTGTATTCTCGCATACTATGGCTGTGAGAGAGGAGTGTAAATATTACCAGTTGAGACCACTGCGCACTGCAATTAATTTTTCGAAACCATGATGATTCAGTATTCTAAAATGTAATTTGCTGGCCAGCAGACCCGTAGACCGGTTTTAAGGTATAGGGGACAAAATAAATTTTTAGGAGGGCAATATTTATGTTTTTATTTTATGTTTAGAACAAATTTTTTCTGGGTACAGCACATTATGGGGGGCATAAAAATATTTGTGGGGCACTGTCCCCAAAACCCCCGTGGCTACGGGCCTGCTGATATATTGTAATATTGTTTTAAATATATTCAAGTAACCAGTCTCCACTAAAGCGACTTTGTTTGATATGTTTTTTTGTTGGCGCTTTGTAACTACAATGGTCTTGTAGCGCCAGTACTGAGTTTTGCAGAATTACTTGGTTCATTTTCGCTCAGTCTGTTTTGTGTTCTGGTTGTGTTCCCTTCAGCTCTTCCGTACACCGTGCGCCTGGGAAAAAGGCTACAGTACCAATTTACAAGGTCTTGGTAAGACCCGGCCGAGGGTCGAACTCTCGACCTTCCAGCACCGAAGCGGACGCACTTACCACTAGACAACTAGCTGGTCCACTAAAGCGGCTGAGTTGACTCCATCTGTAAATTCTTTAAACAGGAAATCGATTTCACGTAACTGCACATGTCCTTAGTCCTGAAATCTGCAAGTAGTTTTTGCGGGTGAAAACGTGAAAGGCCAAACCAAGAGCAGATAGAGGAAGCAAACTTAAGAAAGAAATGACTAAATTAAAACACAAGCTGCGGCAAGTACAAAACTAAACAATACGTTGCCAATAAATGCAGTAATTACTTTCGCTGGAACTGTAAATTACCTGACGCCAATTATCAAGCAACGCAACAGACCCACGTTGACGGAAGCACGCCGCTATGATTCAAAACAGAGCATTGATAGAACGCGTAAGCAGGAGTGTGTTCGTAAGTTCGGCAGCCGCACTCCGAAGCCCTTAAAATAGAGTGCTGAACGCTGCAACGGGAGGTATAACGAGGCCACCGTGACAAACACGGCGGTGTCTCTCTACATAGGCCAGGGCACTATGGGTCACGACGCAAAAATGAGGACGCAAACGATAATTTTGGGGCGCGAAATGAATTGGCTTGACAAATCAGAAAAAAACTTTTCTGTAGACTTTACAATAAAATTGTGTTAGTTTTTTATTCGCTTTGCTGTTTCCATTGCGGGGTTCTTTTAGTACTTGATGGTTATTTTCGTGGATTGTGTGCATTTATATCATTTCATTATGGACAAAAATGTCACTTGAGATTTCTAATGGGGCGTGTACACGTATCATTATCTGTAGGCTATTCACCAACGGGTCGCATAGAAAATTCTTTTTTGAAGTGTGGTGGCAAAACAAAAACGTTTGAGAAGCCCTGATATAGGCGACCTTGGGTATCAACATCGCTAGCTCCATGTGTGGTAAAATAGGAAAAGGAATCAATGAACAACGCAAAAGGGTGCAAGGATTAGGGGTGAGGATCATGCGCCTGGCCAGGAGGGGGCGAACGGGGCCATGCCTCCCCCCAAATTTTTGAAATATATAGTCATTTTGTGTTTTGACAGGGGGTATCACAAACAAAATAGCGTTTTTCGCCTAGAATTTAACACCCCCCCCGAATTTTTGTAGTGGATGCGCCACTGGTGATGATGGGTAGTGTCACGTGAAATGGATTACCTATTGAAAATTTCGCTGAATCATTCAACGCAGTCGCCTTCGTGGAGACCAGATACTTGAATACAGCCAGACGACTGATACCTCGAAACTTGCAGCAAACCTAAAGCTGTCAAGTGCTCTAAATATATAAATGTTTCGGCATTTCAATAAAGTAACGAATGTTTTAACTCATGAAGATCTCGGCACAGATAAAATTGAAATGCTTCTGTCAACTAATTTCAACTTTAACATAGTCAGGGCCGGCCCTAGCAGGTGTGGGACCCAATGCAAGACCTGGGCGCGGGGCCCAACGCAAGACCTAGGCGCGGGGCCCCTCTGAGTAGTGATTGCATGACGTCATCGTGTTCACTCAACTGTGTAACGATCGTGGTAAAGTGGAGATGTAAAGCACTAACACGAGAATTGAGCACGTTTGCTGACGTTCGCTTAATAGAGGAAATTCGTTAGTTTTGACGAGAGCGTTCTTTGTTAACAATGAAATTTGTATGGCGTTTCTAATGAATTCTCAAGCGCAAGGTGTAACTGGCAAAATGAACAATCTACCCAAACACCACGGTGCGGGGCCCAATGCAGCTGCATCGGTTACATCGGCTTAAGGCCGGCCATAGTAGATCTACGTAAAGGTGGTATTTCAGTTATAGTGGCTAAGAAAAGTATCCCACCGGGTTTGTTGATGGACACTAATCGACTCGACACGCAGAAAAAGGGTTGTTGTATCGCTAAACACACTTGGCGCAGAATTGACCTAACAAAATGGGATCCTAACTGGAATCAAAGCAAATAATTTATAATATTCACACTCAACGCATGGCAACACTCTGCGGCTTAAATTTATCTGGTTGCTGTTCTCCCGACTTTGAACAACTTCCAAATACAGGGTGGTCGACAGAGTTGTTTTCTTTTAAGATATATCTTAGTAATGCAAACTATAAATGTAATGTAAAAATTATTCATGTTTAGTAGAACAAGGTTTATTCATAAAACATAGATTGAGTGATTGAAACGTGCAAAATGTAGATTTTTAAACGATTTCGCAAGACCCTATCATTCATATGAAAAGTGGTTTCTTAACTGAAAACAAGGCATCTTTCAAGCCCCTCTTCTGCATGTTTCTCTTGTGTGAACACATAAAGGCCTGCGTTTTTCCTTGCCATATATGTTTGAAAGAGTTGCTATTTGAGAGTGTCATCTGCAACCGTTTCCTAACGACACGCCAAGGTGTCGTTGGTGGAATCTGCGTTTTCAGACGTGCTCTTCATAGGACTTTGAGGCTTGGTCCAAATGCTTCCCGAATTTTCTCGACTATACCTCCCGATACTGGTGTTCGTCCAGATGCTTTAACCCCACCCCACCAACCTTTTTCTCTGTACATTTTGGGCCACTACCACATCTAATGGCAGCTGGTGCTTTTTATGGCATTCTGTGATAAACATACACTGTTCAGTCGTTTTCAACTGCGTGCGAGCATATACTAACGCACAAAACACTTTTCTATTGAAGTGAATGCCATTTCTATACCTACAAAGGTAAACGCATCAAACTTAAAACATACAATTTTGAGTTGTTTGTACACATTGGCCCAACTCATAGATTGCATGACGATAAAAAACTTTTTGGAGCACCCAGCACTTAGTTAACAGAACTAAGGCATTGTGTGTGTTGGTTTGATATGCTGTTCAAAACTGTCACTGCGTTTTGCAATACATTCAGGTGCTGCCGAATGTCCTCATGGTCAGGTGTTCAAGTTTTGCAACAGCAGCGATACCAATCCAGTTGGCATCGAATGTCGCGCAACCTGCCAGAATTTTGGAATTGAGTGCACTTCAAGTAAGAAAAGTTGATAAAAAAAGCTTAAATTATTTCGTGTTGAGATGAAAACCCACAAATGTTTAACGTTTCCACAATCAGAAACTTGTTTTGAACTGTTTTTTTCTTTTCTGCTTTTTAAGATGATGCCACAGTTAGATTCGGAAAAAGCATGCTTTCTTCAAAACGTTATTTTAAGCTGTACTGGAGAGGCAGTTAAAAAAACAGTGATAAAAAGTTAAGTCCTGAGCTTGAAGCTAAACTGCAAGCAGTGATAGAGCTTCAATTCGGCAGTTCTGCAGTTTTTGGAAAACTGTAATGCACTGGAATCTGGAAAGTTTGAACTGTACAAGCTTCAGTGCCAAAACCTCAGGTCAACGTTGTACGAGCGCATCAAAACAGTTGCTTCATGGAATTAAAAAATACATTACACAAAAGCTTCTTACGTAAAGCGGCAGTTAGCAAAAACCACAAAATTTAACGAATCCACATGAAATTCCACATGAAATTCAATGTCAGCATTCTGCTGGCACGAGGATTGTTTTGGCAGTTCTGTGTCAACTTTGCCAATAATTTTATAAGAGAATATTTTGCAATTTTTTTAACCAACACGCACGAAACGCAGCGAAACACATGCTACGTTTGGAAGTTCTTGCTTGAATATTTACACGTTTTGCTGTTGAAAACAACTTTTATCTTCGTGCAGATGCCTGCGTCGAAGGTTGTGATTGCCCGATTGGCCAAGTTTTCGACAACGCGAGATCAGTTTGCATTGAACCCAGTGACTGCCCATGTTATCACAACGGCAATCCCTATTTTCCTGGTGAAACAACCAAACAAGACTGCAATTTATGGTAAAACACATCTGCTACTTTATTTTGTATGACATGAAGCTACATTTTCTTCAGCAGAAAATTTGTCAGAAGGTTTATTAGACATAAAAACTTATATATTTTTGGTTGGTTGTGGAGGATTGTTATGGCAGTAACAATCGGTGTACAGCAGCATAGTTTTTTCAAACTTTTGCTGATATGAAAAAGCAACTTAGACAAATTCCACATATGCTGAGCTTTAAGACGCTATTTTTTTTTCGTAATTAGGTTGTCGTTTTGCGACTACTCGATGCTTCCGTTTAAAATACGACACACGACACACGCACTCTTTCAAAGATAATTTTTCTAAAATTCCAACCGTAAGACTTGAGCTTCAAACCTTTAACAGAATATTTAATCGATGATTCCCTGTTTCAAACCTCTTACTTAAGGCAATTCAGTTTTTATTTACTCTTGCTGAGCCTTAAATTAAATATCGTAACCGTGAAGAATTAGACAGTGATATCATTGCACCTGGCATGCTGATGTCTCGTGTAGAATTTCTTGAATTTTTTAATGTTCTGTGGCTAATTGGTATTTAGAGTCTTGCGACGGCCTGTTAGGCCAAATGAAATGAACAGAAATTTGTACCCAAATCACAAAATCTAGATTGCTATTCGTATACCATGACAAAAAAATCTTATTTGGCCGTTTGCTCGTGCACTCATGTATGTGCGCAGGCAGGTGTGATGACTTTTAAAAATGAAAACAATGCACTGCTCGAAGTGCATGGCATGGATACTTCTCTACTTTTTCATGATCTACTGTCAAGTTGCAACTTGTCAAAAATATTTTTTTGCAATTTAAAGGATAAGGATCCGATTTTGACTAACTTTTAGAAATAAAGAAGTAACGCATAATCTAAGATTAACAGTAAACTATACACTTTCCGAAACTTAAGAAGTTAAAAAGTGATGCTCTTGCATACCAATCACGCCCAGACGCCGCAGACCTGTATCGCACTTGCAAAACTTCCGCGCAAGTGTTGAACTTTTGCTTGAGAACAAAGTTGTGTAACAAGCGTATATAATCTAAGTCAAAGAGGAGTTCTGAAGTACGAGCTGACCTGTCGTAGGGTCGATCATTTGTTTCGATTGGTTAGCGAATCAAACGGCAGGACGCGCACTACATAACGTCAATATTTCATGTGCCGCATACGTTGTTTGCAGCGAATGCGTCAATCGGGAGTGGGTGTGCTCAGAAGACGATTGTATTGGTTCGTGCATGGCCTACGGTGACCCACACTACACAACCTTTGACGACTACACGTATGACTTCATGGGATCGTGCTCCTACATTTTGGTTCAGGTACAAGAATTGGTCTTCTGCCCTCCTCGGAAATTCGCTTTGATTTGATTGGTTTTTATTGATGTACAGTTGAGGCTTTCGTAAAAAGAACTTTTCTATCATGTGTTTGTGAGTGTGTGAGCAGCGCCTCTGAGAAAATTTTTACCAGTGATTATGAAGACCGATACCTGGTCTCCTATGGGCCCTCGTTGAAACTTATGCAGCTTGTTTGTATAGTAATAAGGATATAAACAGCTACCATGCTAAGATTTAAAAATAGGTTATTTGTTGTACTAGGAACTGGCTTACACTAGTTCAGTGGTTCTTAACTTTTTTTTACATATTTTATCCTTTTATCGAACAAGATTACCAGATTTACCCTCAATACACTCAGTGGTGCTTGTGTGCTAACCTTCATGCACTTTGCCTCTGAAAAAAATAACTAAAGGATGTTTGCATACGTCAACCATGAATCCACCATGTCTCCCACACTACTGAGGAGAAAAAATGAATTTGAAAAAGCCTATTCGCAGCTGACAAAAAAGCAGAAAAGTAGATATTGGTATATTTTTAATGTTTCTCCTTACTATATTGCGCTTAACTTTTACTCTGATAACCAACGTCGTGAGAGAAGAACACAACATTAGTTTTGTTCACACGCTATTAAGGCTTTTGTGTTGTACTACCTGTTTATTCAGGATTACTGCAGCCCTGGCAAAGGAACTTTTCGCGTTCACGTTGAGAACAGACACTGTGCAGCTGGAGGCATGACGTGCACAAAAGGAATAAACGTAATACTCGAAGACAAAGTCCAAATTAAATTGATGAAAGAAGGGACCGGTTATGGTGAGTTCTACGCTGCAATCGGCGTTGGTTATGGTCAGCCTATTCAAAAAAACGCCATAAAATTTGTGCTTAAGCAAGGTGTCATCATCTATTTTGGAAAGCTTAGAACACTTTGTTTAACGCATTGTTTTATCGAAAAGCTAACCCAGGTTTGACTGCTTTTTTATGGAATGAATGCAAGCAGAAATTACACTTTACAAGACTTGATATTTCGCAGAAACAAGGGAATTGGTCACGTGGGGCCCTGCACCAGGATCGCGAACCAACAAAACTCGAGCTATTTGGAACTATCACCACATTGGGATATATACCGTCTTCACGACAGACATTGGTCTCAATATATCTTGGGACCGCAAGTCAACTGTGCATGTTCGCTTAGATCCCAAGTACAGAGTAAGAGAATATTATGTATGCTAAGTTAGATTTGATGAGTAATTAGTTTTGAAACATTTGTAAACAATACGTTAAAAGCGTGACTAAAGACGATGGTTTACCATTTGAGTTATTTTGTTTGAAGTTTTACTAGAATTCTAGAAATCAAAGTTTTGTGTGGTGAAAAATCGCCAAGAAGTTCACGCAGCGTATTTAACAGACTTTGAACACTAAAAAATTTAACGAGTTGGGAAAGTCGGCACATGCCAGCCACTTTTTATAATGAGATATTTTTTTCAAAGTTTTGCTGTTAGTGGCGTAAGACTGGCTCTTTTGTGCCAAAATTACGGAGAAAAATAAAGGGAACCATAAGAGTCACATATAAAGCTTCAAACCTCACTGAAGTGGATCAAAAGTCCCAGTGTTTTTTTAAGCCATTTTTGGGTGTCAAACTGACACTAAAATTTTGCGATGACACCCTAAATTCTGAAAGCCAAGATATGGTTTTGCCTTGTATTGAAGCAAAACGAATTGAAGAAAGCATGTTTTCCTGCCCTTGGCTACTGCAACAGATGGCTGCAATTGCAAGTTAGGTATCTGTGCATTGTCATGGGCACTGCCTCGCTTCGGCCTCTTACTATACGGCCGCAGATTTGTACAGTACGGTGTACAAAACTGCGAAAACCCTTTATTGCAATTATGGAAGTGTTTCATTGTCTCACCGTTGTGATCGGCTTGCCTGGCGATGCATCAAACTACAATTAGGACAAAAGGTCGGCAGTTGCAGCGCGTATTCAAAACAAGGTGGTTGTCGAGTGAGGCAGCAGTGAGAGCAAGGAGTGAGATTTTGGCTATCTGAGCGGCACTGAAGCAGCGGTCACAAAATAAAAATGATGCAATGTACGTTGTTTCGTTGCGACTTTCGAAAACAAAAAATTTCAACATGCTGCTTTCCTTTTGCCAACATTGGCGCCTCACCTGACAGAACTGAACAAAATTTTTCCGGCGGGATATTTTAACTTTGCACAGATGAAAGCTTCCATATAACTGTGCATCAATAAGCTCTCTGATGCCGCTGCTAAATCCTAGCTTAAAGCTAATTGCGAAAAGTTTGATAGTGAATTTGGGGAACTTGCGCCGGATATTGTGTGTCAAGTGGCATGGCGTTTTGGAAGGGCACCGAAAGATTAGCAATTTGATCGTCCCCATACACAAAAAGGGAGACAGGGGTGAAGGAACCAACTACCGCGGCATCTCTTTCCTTAGTCTCCCAGGAAGAGTTCATGCCATGATGCCACGAAAATAATTGAACCAAAGATGGATGATACCCAGTGCGGTTTTCGTTGCTGCCGTAGCACTACAGAACAAATTTCGCTCTTCAGCAAATTTTTCAGAAATACTGGGAGCATGCAAAAGAAATATAGACATGTTTTGTCGACCTCGGGAAAGTATGGAAAGTATAGTGACAGGTTCCTCGTGAAAAGTTCTGTGGGTATTTACTGGTGCCTCTTGCTGGTCGTCAAGTAACTGTATTCTTGCTCAGAAAATTGTGTTCGTGTCGACGGAGGTAAATCACAACCATTTAGCGATGGTGTTGGAGTCCAGCAATGGTGTGTGCTGTCACCACTCTTCTGTCTATAACAGGGTTTTCTACACAACGGTTCGCGGGCCAAATCCGACCTGTGAAGCCATTTCACCCGGCCGCAATACATTTTGCCAATAATGAAAAAATAATATATTTACGAAAAATGTGTTGATTTGGT
>JGI24159J19872_10003963_pt1 | contig 18755 bp, 7 predicted proteins | sample Ectturendosymbi4_FD_19872 | JGI IMG/M metagenome (IMG submission 19872) | reverse complement strand
AAAGATTTCATAGAGGATATGAACTTAGTGATAAAAGTTGTCAACAAAATCTTAGCAAAAGGTCCATACCACAGGTAGTTCCATGAATTGCTCGAAGAAGTTGACAGAGAATATTCAGATCTGATTTTACACGACAATGTCCGGTGACTATCCTAGGGACAGGTATAAATTCGTTTTTCAGCATGCTTGATCATTAAAATTCTTTTGGATGGAAGGGTGTCGAGTTTCCCAAACTGACATCGAAAAAGTTACTGCAGAATTTTTGATTGATGGCAGACGTCACAGGTTGTATCATCTGAAGTGGTTAAATAAACAAGACCAGGGAAAGTTTAATACAGCTTTTTCTCTTGAAAAAGTCTTACGTTTCGAAGGAAAGTTCAACTTGTTCGCGAAATATTTTAACAATCATCTGCAATATTCTCTGTTTGAAATCAAACAAGCCAACTGGTAGTACGTGAACACAGAGTGCTTTAGATTTGCACATACCCTGAAATCAAAACTGCTTTCGTCGGTGGTTTCCAAAATTTTCGTCACCGAAAAGCAACTCTACGCTTTGTCATTCAACCATTCGAATCTGACGTAACTGCCTTTGAAAATGTAAATAGAGCGGAACTGGAGTTAGAATTTAAAGAATTACGAGTAAAAAGCCTATGGAAGACCAACATAGAGCATTTTATCTTTGATATTGAAGTCATCGACAAGGAGCATGCAACACTTTCGCTGCGAACGAGATGGAAAGAATTGTACACGAATTGGATAAACTTGTCTTTGAGGCTTGGAATTGTTTACCTGCTTTTTGGGAAATATAAAGGACTTTGCAATGGAGATTTTGTCATTTTTTGGCTCGACTTGCCTTTGCGAACAAGTTTTTTTAAGCATGATCATCTTAAAAAAGTAGCGGAACAGATTGAACGACTTGAGTTNGCAATTATGTTTGAAATTAACGACTACTTCACACTTTCCGAACAGTTAAAGGCTTTTAAAGACGTTCAGGAGCAAAATTCGCATTGGAACCACAANTACGCGCATAATGTAGTCATATTAAATAGGATCCTTTGCCAAAATGCTTCTGTCCATTTCTCGCTTACAAAATTGACATATCCAACCCTAAATATTTCTCAGGCTGTCATTTAATCATATTGTTTGTTCTTAATAGATTCAGCAGTACACTGCACGCATTGTTTTTAACAGATTCAACAGTACATTGCACGCATTGCTTTTAGTTCGTTTTAATTATAAGAAATTTTATGGTCGTTTATGTTAACAAATAAGTAGAGACAAAATTTGTTAAATAAACTAGTAGCAACTCATAATTTTTGTTTGGTTTCAAATTATTTTTCACTTGCACAACTTTCGGTATATTTTTAGCAGCAGTCACGTTTGTGTAAAGGCTGCTTCTAGATTTGAGAAAGTATTTTTCTGCTTTTTAGCATTTAAGTTCATGAGCGTAGCGGTATACAAGAGAACTTTACTGCTGGTATCAGATATTGATGCATGACTTCAAAAGTCCTTCTCATCATGTTTGCCAGTGCGTAATTTTGTAATAAGCAGCAGATGACCGATAGACTAGCCTGAAAAAGTTACTTTGTCGTTGTAATAACGTTACACTTGATTGTAGGTTATAGCACGTGGGTTTGGCTGCTATGTAAGAAATTTTTAAAAACCAACTGTGACATCTGCGGCTCCCATAAAGTGACGTCTTGCAAGAATGAGGAAATTTGGTTCCAAAACAAGAAATGTTGCCGACCAGTGGATAGCAAAAATATGCACTTGCACGATTTAGAAGAAAACTTTGTAACTCGCAAAACTTCGAAACCTGCGTTGGAGACCGCAGGATGGTAGGCAGTTTCGTTGCATTCAAAGTTACACTTCGTATTTATCAAGGTTTTCTACATTGCTACGAACATCCACAACATAATTACAGGCTAGCTAGCATTTATTACTCGTTGCGTTTAAAGATGAATATCAAGCAGCAGCGAATTACTCATGGTCTTGAGTTAAACAAAACACAAAGTCTATAGAGAAGTATTCATTTCGAGGACCATATTCACTAAGATCTACTGACCATTGGAATGGCATTGAGCTCTGATCTTCAAATTTATTATGGGGGAACTTGTACGTCCTACGCATTCATGTCCCTAAAGGACGTGCTATAAAGGTAATTTAACTACGCGCCTTTCGGGAAAAGTGTAAGTGATAGCCACAATACACAAAACCCGGTTTTACAAAAAAATCTTGTTTCTCATTGCACAACGAAGGACCTATAGGACTCTATTACGCGTAAACCTAAATGTCAGTCATGCGGAAGTGTGTTTAGCTCAACCACAACGAGAGGTCTATATATATCGTTGAAGAGTGGGAGTGGCTGGCATTCTTTCGCAGTGTGGCGAAACGGTGCGATTCACGTCAGGTGCGTATCCGGATACATTAATATTACCGTCCGACCAGAACATTTCAATCAGTTCCTGCTGGGTATTGCTGATACGCTTATGTCACTGAAGCTTTTGATATCCTTAGTCAACTTGAGGTCTTCAGTTAATGTGGTATCCTGTTTGCGTTGGCTATCAATTCTGTTGAAGTTGAAATAGCTTGCAATTTTGCTAGATCGTAACATTAAATGCTCCTTTAGACAAATGATATTTTTTCTTGTTACGCTTGAGACATGAAAACTATGTTTTCTGAAACAAATTCTACTCAAATGCCTTCCTTGTATAATGTCAATGGTATTGCTTGTTTCCGTCAGATTGAGCATAAGCGAATCAAAACGTCTCTGTAGAAATTAAATGCTATATTCACACAAGCTAGTTGGAGACTATACTTGGCCTTTACCTTTTATCTTTTTTTTTTGGTTCCAAATAAAGTTTGCCAAGGGTAGAAATGCTGAACACATTGCTCTTCAATGGACTAGCAGAATAGATATTTGTTATGCTAACGTCCTACACAGATTGTTCCTAATTGTAGGGGACGTTTTCCTCAAGAGTTACGAGGGAGTTTATGCAATAGGCTCGAGTAGAAGTTCGAGTGAAAAGAAGAAATGGTGCAACAAGCTAAGTTTTTCGAAACCTTTATTTTTATTTCAAGGAAACAAAATAGTTGAATAAGTGTTAGATCCGTGAATCACCGACTGTGTATCAGGGACGCTTTGCTGCCTTACAGCCATTTTCAGGTAAGGGGATATTTTGGGACATAGTCATGTTGCAAGGTGTAGAAATCGCACCATTAGAAAGGCATCATTACAACCACTTGGCGTTCATTACTAATAACATACAGTAAGGTGGACCTACTATTTCCTTCTACATCGATCTCACTTGATGCTGAGATTCTACCAGTCCGATGTTACCATCATTTCAGACGTTTCCTCGCTCATATACAATATAAATCTTCGTTTTGTTAAACCAAAAGACGCATAATAATGTCACCTGCGGACTAACTGACAATCTGTGATGGTATTTCACATAAATTTCTAAAGAAACAAACAACCAGAAAATACACAATTGATAAATCGCTTTTGAACACTTCGGTTACAATATGTAGTTTCTTATAAAATGAATTATAATAACGAAAAATTTAAATAATTTCAGACGTTGCGTGTTCAGGAAAAGGAAACAAGATATTTGAAAGGAAGGTTTTGCCAAATTCTTGATTGCGGATGAGGGTTAGTATCTTACGTTCAGCAGTTTGCTTTCATAAAAAATACTAAACACAACGAAAAAACGAGTGTGTCTTTATTTAAAATGCAAATCCATAGACGTTTATGTCGTATATGATTTTTTTACTTTTTTCTTGATTTCTTCGTTCCTTCTGGTGTATGATATTTAAAATTAAAAATTTTACTATCGTGCTTTAAAGTTTTTTGTTAAACCAAACAATTTCAAATGTCTTTTGTGCTAAAAGAGTTACAGCTAGGTATGGCACGAAGGTATAGTTTATAAGCTGAAAAAAGTTTAAGCTAGCAGAAATTCTGGGGTTGCCGGTGCTCCGTACAAGTTTTAAAGTATTTTGAATAACTCTAGATTTTTGAAGGTGTCAAACGTTTTGGCTACTGCAGTTTGGAAAACCATGAAAACGCTTTTATTTTTCTATTCCGTGCAGTTGCAAAAAGCAAGAGATCCATTTTCGCACCCTTTCACCAAGTGCTTCTAGCAAACAAAATTATAACGTGAATAATCACATCTGGTAGAAATAGGTGTTACATTTGAGCAAATCCATGGTTTCAGGCGAGAACCCGCTTTTGGGGGGGCTGAATTCTGCAAAGTATGCAGCAAAAATAATCGTCATCATCATAACAGAAAATTTTATATGCATCGATAATAATCTTTTCTTGAAAAGATACCTCTTGTCTTGTATGGTTTATCCGACGCCCGATTATTGCTAGTTGAAAACTGTACCGAATACCCCGCCCTGATGACGTGAAACCTCGGCTGTGGCAATTTATATACTTAGCGTCTTCAAATGCACCAATATTTTGTTTGATCATGAATGTACTGTGAACAGCCTGAAAGTGAGTTTGAAAGGGAATCCAGCAGAATTTTGTCATCTTGAAATTATATATTCTCAGCCAAGTTGGCGAAATGCTGCCTTAGAGAGTCTCCCAACATACTTAGCTGCAGCTGCTCAAAATGTACATAAATGTTTTCATTACGGTGAAAACACTGGCTTCGCATCAATGAATGAGGGAATGTGTAGTGTAGAGAACTTCCTTGGAACTCCAGATTTTGTTGCACTTGCCCATTGTTCCCTTTTAACAACAAACATTCTGAACAATCCGGCGATGAAATTCTAGCGCGTTCATACTCCTTGCCTGTTCGTCTGGCAGTTCAGTCAATGTTGCTGAGTACTGGTTGCTCGTAGACGGATATTAAAAACCGGAAAATAGGCAAAAAGCTGCACAGCACGAGTTCTCTATGCACAAAACTTTCTTTCGCGAAAATCGCACGAATTATAGGCTTTTTGTATGAAGCGAGGCTACACTTGGTCGAGAAAGCGCAGGGATGGAAGGTTTATGTCTGTTATAATGGAAAATGGTTAGACATTCGCCTTCTGGAACAAGTTCGAGGATTTTACTTGATTGTGAGTCAAAAAGAAAAATTTAATCTTCTTTAGATGGCTATGCGGCATGATCACTTGCAGATGATGCTGGGCTTACTCTCTACTTTTTTCCTTTGCGCAAAGACCTCCCGCAAATTAATAAATTAATGTCACAGTCGACAGGCAACTATTGTAAAAAAGGAAATTTAAGGAAGTATATTGTGAAACTCGCTCTGCTAGTGAAAACTGAAAAAATTAAAGTTTTTAATCTTATGTTACCTGTAAAGCACTTGAAAGAAATGTAACTGGAATTTCATAACCAGGCTGCATGGCTGATACTGCAAGTTGTGTGAACTCTGATCCCATGTCAGCGAACAAATCCTTCCTTTCCCAGTTAGAATTGTTTCCTTAAATGTTATACATAAACTGCTACTTGAAAGCTAGCTAACTAATTGTTTCAAAAGCAGGTTCAAAACAGCTCGGATTTTATAATGTTATTGGAATCTATTGAAAAAAGTGAAACTCAACTTGAGTTACGTAACAGAAGTTTCGTGCGACTTTTTACAGACCCAGCAGGAAAGTTAAAATGTGCGCCCATTGGTGGTTAGAAGACTATTTGGATTTTTGCAATGATTCTTGGATTAAATGTTACCTTGTTGAGTACCTGAATTTCGCCTCTTTAAAGGGTATTTGACATCTTGTTAGCACGGTTCAAGTTTTAGTTTTTTTCACTTAGGTGGAAAAACTCTGTATGCATTTATCAGAACTTGAAAAAGAAGTATAAAAATTCAGTTGTGGAGATAGGAGTGCTGATAAGTGAGAAATTCCTAAAAGACAAAGGTAAATTGGGTCACCTCGAATTTTGCCGAAAGGAGCTAAATTGCAGATTTATATTGTGGAGAACCGCTTGAACGATAGATGGTGTATGTGCCGTTGGTGAATGATCTGGTAGGATTGTCAATGGATTTTAGAGCATAGTCATACGAGCGCAAGCCCTTAACAGATATGGTTATACAAACAACGCAGTCGTGCTTCAAAGACATTGAAAAAAATATCTAATTTGTTGTATGCAAGCAGTTTGCCTGCTTGTGAGTCTAATCTGAAAACAAATCACCACACATTTCAGAAACGCTTTTTTTGAAAATCAGTGTTCCGTGTTTGGAAAAACTGCAACTTGAATGTCAGCACACTACTGACTTTTTTATCGTAAAGAACTCTATCACCATTAAATCTCTCACAGTAAACGTGGGATGAGTGCTAGGACCAGCGAAAACGTGGGACCAGTGCTCTCATAAACACACTCTTCAACAGCAGCACATCAGTGAGTACAACGCCTCTGTGGATTAAGCCGCTTTAAATCCAGTACATTAATTTACTTGGTAAATAGAGAGAGAATGTAAATAGAAGTGTCCGGCATTATGGAGTTGTGGCTGAGCAAATAAGCTATTTTGATCTCCATTAGACATAGTTCAAGATTGCACTGACTACCGACTAATAAGTGATATAGTGGGTTGAGCACGCGAATTGGATTCGATACACGCTCTGGTCGTTTGAAGACTTGAAATACGGTACTTGCGGCTTGTTCAGCATCGTGTTTGGCTTTGATGGGTGGGTGCAAGGAAAGTTTTGCGAGCGGTGCTATCAGTGATTTGCCACAAATGCGTCATCCGGTACGAAAGTATATTTGCGAGGCCTCCGGCGCAAGTGGAGATCGGGCCGCTGACCACTCGCGACACTTCAACGGGCAAAGAGACCACAATGTCTGTGATCGCTGATAATGCCTACTAGATGATGAATATAGATTCCTATATTCATCATAAGTGATTCTAACTATGTTATATACGCGCTCACCCATATTCAAAACACTTTTGAAGACCTCCATTTAACCCAAAGGTGTCCGTAGTGCGGCCCGCAGGCCAAATGTGACCCTCCAACGCCTGATGTTTCTGTGTCGAGGGAAGGCGGTAGGCGGTTTCTGGCTCCTTCAGTCGCTTCCGCTTGTAGTTTGATGTGCTGAGAGCGAATATGACCACCAAAGCCGTCGCAAAGCAGTTTCTGCTTCAAACCCTAAGCAAAAGTCCTGGACTACGCTAAATTTTAAAAAATGTTGGGACTGCTGGTGCTGGCTCATGTACGCTTTCGTTTGATACATTTCGCCCTTTTGGAAATGCTTGAACATCCAAGCTCTAGGTTTAACGGAATGCATTGCAAAGTGTGACAAACAATTGAGTTGTCTTCAGGGCTTGAGTTGCCTGTACAGAAACTGTAAACCACTATCTCGATATAAATCGAAGGGGCTGTTGTTTAAGGTTACTTTCATTCATAATACAATTTAGCATTTGCGTAGTTGCACAATATTTACAAAAATACACTTTGTTTTCTTTGAGCACCAACACCTCTAAACATGCTTGTGCTAAAGAATACTGCGACTTGAATAACTGTTTCACACAACAGCTGCTGTTTTCGATTCTGTTCTTTCCCTGATATTTTTCGCCTTCTTGGTTCAGCGATCAGTTCTCAGCAGTTTTGATCTTGATAAAGGTTATGCATGGTTGTTAGTTAGAAACAACGTGTATGTGTGTGGACACAACATATTTTTCCCTGGTGTTATTGTCAGCGAATCACCAATTATTACTGTATTTGACTGACGCAGAGGTATGGTGGAAAACAAAGGGTTAAGAAGGTGTAACAGTGAGAGAAACATGGACTGACACAAAGCAAATCATGAAACAAAATAATGCGCTTTATGGACAGAACTGGCTTTGTGTTTTCTTTGTTCTGTTTGCGCTTAAGGCTTTTCTGATCACTTGCCCACTTGTAGTATCAGTGAACTAGTGAAGGCAATAACCGACCACAGTTTTTACTTTTGTGTAATTTACTTACGCGTATACGTTAAATCAGTGTTTCACAATCTTTGTGGATCTTTTTAAAAAAGATATCCGATGGGTGAACCACCTGTGGTCCACCTGGACCACGTTGAGCATCACTGCGTTAAATGTATACTACCATATCTTCCTGTAGTGTAGTTTACTAAAGAACTTTAACTTTACTAGCGCGGAAGTGGCATAATGCTATTTATCTGAAAAGTTACAAATAATGTGTAACAACACATCGATTCTTACAATCCAGGGGTTGCCCTTGTACCTTTGCTTTCTACTGTCGATGTTTATGAAATGTAACGGTCATTTGGAGTATATCTGACTTCCACACACCCCTATTTCTAAACATGTTTTGAAGATTAAAAAAATTATGAGTCAGGTTGTATCCACAAATGTGAGAAGGGGCAAAGAAGTCAAAGCGGATCAACTGTGCCTTTATAAAAACTATCTAGTATCGATTACAGATCCAATGACAATATCGTTTAGTAGTGAAAGATACTGTACTTTCTCTTTATACCAAAGACTTCTGCCACATGTCTGAAAGATTCATTGAAAAACCTGTCGGTGGTAGTCAATTACTTCCAGAGCCTGTATCCACTCGTGTCCCTTCAAGTTTTTTAGCTGAGTTTGGTTAAACAGACGAAATACCTGTTGGTTGGTTGCTTCTAATTTGAGCGCTTCGATTTAAACCAAAGAAGCAACCATCGTCTCTAGTATACGTGAACAGATTCGCTGGTTTGAATGAACACTTGCAAACTGGAAAACGGTTTGTGATCTTTCCAAGGTTTTTATAGATGTTTCATCACGAATGAAAAGAAATAAAAACAAAAGTTAAGTTCATGAAGTAGCTTTAACACAAGGTCTCGTTCAAGTAAATAGAAAGGTTTTTAAGAACTCAGTTTCGAATGTAGCCATATAAGACTTAAATTAATTTTTCAGTGCCTACTTAGAGACCTGGAATTTACTTAAAAAATTAGGAAATAAGAAGAAGTTCAACAGCTAATTTTGTTTTAATCTCTATAGCAACACTAGGAATGTACATGCTCACAAAACAGACGCCAGATGGCAACAACAGATAGTATCTCATCCTGGATGAAAATCAGAATCTGAAAAAAGTTGCAACCATTGGGAAAGCATGCCAAACATCAACAGAAAAAAATCATATCTCTTAAAAAGAGTTCGACCGAAAGGTTGGTTTCATTCAAGCAAAACATAAAATACCGTTTCAAAGTTTGTTTCGCTATGTTTTGTTGTTATTTGATTATTCTAAAACTTTTTGATTGTATCAGTCGTCGTGTGATTTCACTGGAGGAACCTGATTACCGTTGGTTATTCTGAGGCGTATATTCTGCCTATTCAGCCGACACGTACAAACAGCCTTTAGTTGCTTTGCTATCAGCGTTGCCTTTTGTGTCTCGGTATTTGTGAAACCCACTCCGAGGTGGGTCAAACCATTCAACTGGAAATACCAGCTAGTGACGTGACGCCGAGGGTGTCTTCTGTCATGTTCGATGTTTTCTCAAACTACAGCCAAACCCTTTTTATGCTGAGCTTCGGAAAAGCTTTATTTTAGTTGCGATCAACGGCTTTACAGAGGAAAGCATTTTTTGCAAATGGCCAATCAATCTTAAAAACGCCAATGATAGAGCATCTTTTTTAGTTTCCTGTTCAAGTGGTTTTGGCCTGCGAACACAAACTTTGCATTGGCATTGAGAATTTTCGAAAGGTTAAAAATGTTTGTTTTGTGTTGCGTGCAGAGTTAAATCTGATTGGTGTTGAACAGCAGTATGGGGCGAAGCGAAAACAATGGTTGCCGATTTTGTAGGCAATATCCTGAACGATAGCGACACAGGCGTGGATTATCTTGGCTATACGGTATACGCTGAGGCTCTCGCCCAAACTATCGAGTGCGTAAAAACACCGGTGACTGTTGGAATTTTCGCAAGATGGGGAAGCGGCAAGTCTTTTCTTGTGAAGCAAGTTTGCAGTAAGTTGTTGTGAGAGAAATGTTTAAGCACAACTGAATCGAAGTGTTTCTCAAACTGTATGTGAAGAGGTTTACGCAAGACGAAAGGAAATATTTCATTTCTTTGAAGAATCGATTAAGCGTGTTTCTCGATCATCTAGAATCGAGATCTGGGTGAAGCTACTGTATTCTTTTTGTACTCAGGTTTACTCAAACGGCAGCAACTGCAGCGGAGTGAATTAACCGAGGATGTCATTCAAAGACCACAGACTAAGCGCAGTGTGTGCTGTCGCACTCTATTTTTGCTGGTCGTGGTCATTTTAATTGCTTTCTTTGCTATTCTTGCATCGTCACCAACGGTGTTTCACGAACTTTCTCGGATCAACAACGGCAAGGAACAAGCGGTAGAAAGGATGGAACCAGACAACATTGTAAAGATAACTCACCTGTGCCATTGCTTATGTCATGCTGTAGCTTAGCATAAGTTATATCTATGCGCTAATGTGCTCAAAGATTCAATGTGAATATCCCCGTAAATCAGCGGTTCCCCAACTTTTTTTGATCGCGTGCCATTTGTGCGCCCTCTGTGTTCACGGCGTACCACCTTGAAAACAACTTGTTCCAGGAAAACTCATTCCACCGAATATCATTCGACTGAAAGTTTGGCAAACCAGACTTGACACAAATGCGGCATGAACAAAATGGCTGTGAGAAATTAAGGGCCATTTTTCGAAACTAATAGGGGAAATACACAAAAATGCGCGAATTTATTAACAGAACGCGACAAGTAAAATCGAAATGTTTTCTTGATGTGTAGAAGAACAGAAGGGTCTCGCGTACCACCTTGCAGGCCTTCGCGTACCACGAGAGGTTCGCGTACCACAGTTTGGGAACCACTACCGTAAATCCTATGAGTTGGCGCGTTTTAAAGTTTTAGTTTTTTTTTTTTTTGCAAAGATGGACATGCTATCACTTGAACAAATTGTGAGTAAAACTTGCAATCGTCATTTATAAGTGAGAAGTTATAATTCATTTTTGATATTTTTGTTCATGCATATAGTTGATGCAAACATTTGTTGTGGTATAGACTGTTATCAAAAGAATTTGTTTGCCAACCTTTGTTCAAAGAATATTATTCTTGGTCAAATATTTTTGCCTGCCGTGAATCGCATGTCATAAACTTTGATTTCACGACGCTTATGCCCACAATGAAACGTGAATATCGGTTTCCTTCTGCCACTGACTCGCCACCAGAGCAGCATTCACTGCGATAGCAGCCGCTCGGTCCAGGGCGCAAGCAAGCGGAGATGGGCGCCCGCAGACCACTCGTGGCACCCCGAAAGAGGTACAAAATCGAGTGTAAGCGAAACTGATCTTCATTTCGTTGTCCATCGAGAGATGCTCACGTTTATGTAAAGCAAATCTTAAAGTTCCGGCTCTGGCAATTCTTAGCTGTAAAGGATTAGGTAAAAATTTTCAAACTTTTCCCAATTGAGAGAAGCTGCTAAGCTAAAAAAAGTGTTTGCTGAAGCACCTTCCACCTTGCATATAAATAATTTTCTCTGAGTGAAGAAACCGTCTATTTGCTTACACGCTTGACACAAGCATTTACTTTGCTGCGTTTTGATAACGCTAAATTTTACAAAATGTGGAGAATGGAGCAAACGTTTGGAAGTAAAGGTTGCTTCAGCGAATGGTTGAAATTAACTTGAAAAAGTAGCATTGAAGCAATCTTTCAGTATAATGCTAGCTTGATTACATTTTGATCAGACTCAAATAGTGTGGCATGGTCTGGTTTATGTGGTAAAAATTATTACTGACCAAAAATTTCAAAATTGACTATAGAATATTAAAAATCTTCAGAAACTCTGTGCAACGAAAGCTCAGCATCAGATATTTTTGCTATCAGACGAACTGCAGCTGTTTTTGCCTGTGATTTCAGCCCATTTCCATTCAGGTGGTTGATGTTCACAAGCGACTAAACTTTGTCGCAGAGGGGAACAACTCATACCGTTTTCGATTTTTACTAGTCAATGTACAGAGTGTTGTCCAGTTTTACTGATCACGCAATGCACTCATTCACAGACTTTGGAAGCGAACTTCACCCAAGATGCCTCAACGCAAAACTCTAACGACACATCGAAAGTAGCTGATGTTAACACTGCCTCCGGATTTTTCTATTCTGGTGCAAGGCGCAGAGGATGGTTTCGCGTTCCGCCAGCTCGACTGACTACAAATTCGACTTCAAGTGATCCGCTTGTGCAGATCTTTGAATTCGGTTCTATAACGTTTCTGATACTAATTTTCATTGTCGTGTGCCTCGTGATGTGCTGCAACGGTGACTACTGCTCGCCGACATCATTTGGAAACCTTCGTTTACTTTGGTTTGCGGCATTCACGAAGCTGCCCATTGCGAGCAACGAGAAATCAATTTTTAGAGTGGACGAAGATGATGTGAGGCATGAAATGGACCAGACTTCGGAAACAACCGATGAGGCAAAACTGTTGCGAAACAGGAGGTAAGCAAAATGTACAGAGTGCAGTCTTTTATTGCAGTTGGGCAACTCTCCTCAGCATAGCATGGCCAAACCACACTGACTCAAGCAGTTCGTTACGTTATGCTTGAATTTGATGTGACGTAATTTTCGTAATAATGCCACACGCTACTGAGACAACACCGTGGTCTCTTTCATCCAAATCTTCACAGTATCTGCGCCAGCCGTTCGGAACTGACCAAGTGAAACGCGCCTTTTCATGCATCAGTGATTGCTTCTTGCACCAATGAATTGGATTTCAAAAGTGGTTATAAGCAGAGATTTTGCTTGCTACATTCACTGAAACTTGAAGTTTTACTGAAAATTGAAGTTGTATGCAAGTAGTCTAAAGATGGCTTACTCCTGACATGCCAACGCCGGTAGGATTACTGCAACAGAATGAAGAGTGTGCCCAAGAGATGCTTGGCTGGCCAAACAAACACATTTTTGATTCAAGAAATTTAAATGAGCTGCCTGATTTGTTGGTTATGTGGTTTTGTTGGTATTATGTTTAAAATTCTTTAATTTTTTGAATAAAGAATGTCTTTGNTTGGCCAGCACAANCTTCTCTTGAGTGCACTCTTCATTTTGTTGCAATAATCCTACCAGCGTCGGCATATCAGAAGTAAGCCATCTTTAGGCTGCGTACCTATAAACATTCCTCATATAGAACTATACCTAGTGTTCACCACCCACCTAATTAACTTATCCGCTAATTCTACATACATTTCAGTTCCTACAACTATTTGTTGCAGATTTGGATTATATTCCTTCCAGGGATATATAGAACGGAGCTCTACAAATAGAATAGTGACGACTCCTTAGTCCAAGACCTTATTCAAATAGACCAGGGGTCTCCAAACTACGGTTCGCGGGCCAAATCCGGCCCGCGAAGTCATATCATCTGGCCGCAAGACCTTTTTGTCAATAATGAAAAAATAATATAAACGAANCATTTATTAATATGGTAGAAATGTAACATATACCGAAACAACCATATTATGTAACATGTCGACCCCCCGAACTTTTGTGCAATAGCTTATGTGGCCCTANAGCAAAAAATTTGGAGACCCCTGAAANAGATTGAAAATCTTATTTAAATAGACCAACTTCTAACATTCCAAAGCTGGTCTATATCTGACTAATATTCTTGGCCTGATGATGCGTAGTGATAAATCGATTTCTTATTAACAAAATTTGCTGATAGATATCTCGTTTATTTTCTTCGTGAAGAGTAGTTACTTTTATGAAGACATGTGCAAGTTTGAATCATCGCAAAAATATGAAAGCAGAGCCCGGTCGGTTGATTCCTGGAAAGCTTACAGGAAGCCCAGAGCTTTTTATAAAAGAGTTATGGAGTTTTGTGGTAGTTGAAGTGATTTTTATTCGTTGTGCATAACGTCCGCACACGTGCATTGAACATAATTTTGATAGAGTTTTTTAACGCAGCAAGTATGCTAAATTTAGAATGTCTTGAGGGTTTTATTATATCATTTTAGCTGAAGAGCCATTCTACAATTTACATGCTTCAATAATGATGCAGGTGAAGACAAGGTTTATTTCTCACAAAGTTATTGCTGTTCACGCAGTTTGGAAAACCGTATGTTTCCTAGTTCTTCATTTTATGAAAATTAGCAAAAGGGAGTAATGGGCTCAGAGGAAAATAATGAAAGTTCTGCAATGCTATCCCAAATTTCCTGTGCAGCACATATGCCTCAAATAACTGTGGAGGCTTTGCATAGCTACTTGTTTCCAAGAAAAAAGAATGGTTTAGAGGCATTCACGTTTCACTTCGACGTCTCGATATTCACCCATATTATTTCATCACGAAAATGCTAAAAATAAAATTAGTTCGAACAGAGGATCAATCTCATTTAACTTTTGTTCATGTTTCGTGTTTTATAGCGATTGGAAATTAAGATGGATAACCTTTTCAATTTTTAGATTGAAGCGGTTTGGTCTGTCAAAAAGTTTCGTAAAAATATCTTCGCTGCAAACATTTCCAAAATTTGCTCGCTTTTATGCAAGAGGAGCCCAAGCTACGTAGAATGAGCATTAAATCACTTAGTTCGCTTCTAACCTTTTTTTTCCAAATTTTCCAACTCGAAACAATGTCAGTAACAAACGGTTGCTTGCTATGCAGCATCGTCATTTGACAGTTCCTTGACCTTTGGATAGAATTGCTGCTTTGAAAAACAATGCTTCATATAGGGTATATGCATGCCAAAACAAGTTTGAGTGTTAAGGAGGTGAGATATATAATAAGATGCATTTTGCCCAACTGAAGCCGCAATCTAGGCGTTGACAAAGAATGACGGGGCTCATTATTTCTGGTTGTTTTCAATAATTTTTGATATACCTTTCATGTTTGGCTTTTGCTTTTCAGGTTTATTTTTGTTAACTTCAACGCGTGGGAGTACGCAGGCAGCGATAACCTGTGGGCTGGCATTGCCACGAAGCTCTCTGATGCTGTTGAGTCAGAATTCGGGACCATGATTTGTCGCTTGTTCCGGATCTTCGATATCGAAACAGTCTCACACGACGCTGGAAACCCGGATGTCGATGACAAAATGTTTTTCGTAAAGTTTCGGAGGGACAGCCCGCCCATGTCCATCCATGAAATTCTTCAAAATTATGGAGTTGTTCGCAAAGTCAGTCTTTACCACAAGTGGTGCGAGGAGAAAGCAAAAGATAGTAAGTTGGTTTCAAACCTCAGAGACTGGTGGGTGGTTGAATACTCCAACTTTCGCGAAGCGCTCAGCGCGAGAACGTTTTTGTCCCGAGCAGGAATTGCAGTTAATACCGTAGATCCTTCAGGCATTCAAAATGGCAATGGTGCTTGTGTGCAAGATTCACAAAACATCCGAGCCAATACCAGCGAGACAGACAAGGAGAAGCTTGTGTCAGACGAAACAGCTATTTGGGGAGGGGAATCTACAGTTAGGAATCAAAACGACAATTTGAACTTTTGCAAGCATTTTAGAAAATATCCGAAAAAGGTTTGCAAGTTTCCCAAACTTTACTGGACGATCCTTTTTATTGTGTCGGCTGTAACAATTCCTCTAATTGTCTATTTGTTGGCTGTTCGTCTGAATCTGGAAATATTTCGGGTGAGCTTGTGAAAAACATATGCTTGCTTTGTGAAAACGAATGGTTATCGATTATGCTTTTAAGCGTTTAAAATACTGTAAACTATGAATTATGCAACTACAATAGACATTTGTTGTTGTTTGCGAAGATTGAAGTAGCCAAAAACAAAATGATTTTTTTTAAATCTGCAAATTACTTTTGTAATGAGATTTTCTACCATAAGTCATAAAGTTAACTTCCACATTAGATTTGCTTTTTTCATGACAAGCAGTTGACGATTATTGCAGTCACATGTGGCTTTCCACTTTTCTCAGTTTATGCATAAATATGAGCTGCTTTTAACTTTGTGATAGTCTTGTCATTGTGTTAATTGCAGAGTCAAAGAGCAATCGCTCTATCTGTCCAAATACTTGCCTGGCTTCCTGGTGTCACCGGAGCATGCTTCGTGCTTTTCAAGTTTTTGTGGGCAATGTTTCATTCTCAGCGAAATCGCATTAACTCTGTTTTAGAGGGAACGAAAGCAAGCATGGCAAGCAGCTTGGGTCTAATGGATAAAGTCAAATATGAGGTAATGGTGCTCACTTCATTCTAAACGATGTCGATNAAACTGTGCGGCTTGGTTTTNAAACTACCTTTTGCTGTTTTATGAACAAAGGAGAAAAACGTTAGGCGGCAACTTAGCTTGGGTCAGCTGTCTAGCAGCAGCAAACCAGTAATGTTTCGTTGTAAACTTTGGTACCGGAAACACATTAGCTGACGCACAGAATGCCATCTTTACTCGACATCTTCGACATCTTACCTCAATTTCTTCAACGTGAGTGCCTCCATATGATCAGAACTGTAAACGAAATTTGATGGAACACTTTATTTTAGCTAAGCTGAAGTTTTCAGGACAACACCTGGGCTTAATTTAGAAAAAATATCATGCATGGACGTGGTGGACTTTGCAAATGCTCGGTAACAACTGTGCGTTTTTATGCAAATCGTGTTTGCTTGCAAAAGTTTCGCTTTCGAGAGAGTTTGTTGAACTTGTGAAAAAGATTAATTGCGGTTATTTTTGACATTGTTTTAAACCACAAAATGTGTTTTATGGTGGTTTGTTTTACTTGATAAACCTTTAGAAATCTTTGTGCTTTAAACAGAGGAACTTTTTGCCTATTATTATTAGAATGTATTAGAAGACAGTCATTTGTGACACATTTGATTGGAATTGTACCTAAATGGGGATATTACCTCTAGAATATCTATGTTTTAGCAGAAAATAAATATCTCATTTTGCATTGCATTGTCGCTCACAGGACTTGCTGAATCTTAGCCAGATTTGAACTAATTCTCAAATCAATGCTGATACCAAATGGAGTTCTTTACGTGGCTAACTTTAATCACCCACTCTTCCTAATGTCTTACTACCGTGCACGGGCTCGAGCTGAATGGTGTGCAGTTCATTAATAACTTTTATTTTGCTTCGCAGGTCCATGCAATCACTAAGCTCATACAATGTGCAGAGTTCACGAATAACAAAATGTATACTGTTGTAATTACAATAGACGACTTGGACAGGGTTCCCTTGGATAAGGTATGTAGTATGTTTTTGATTGAAACGAGTGGTTGTTAAGGTTTTCAGGTATTTTAGGCTAATAACCTAATTTTTTGTTGATTCGTCTACCCTTAACAACTAAAAAACAATTAACATATCAAAAATAGTAAAAATGGCAGGCCGCAACAATAACCGATTATTTTGGGTTTGAATTTTCGGTGTCGTTACGTAAGAAAGTCGTACACCAAAGTAATTTTTTCAATTTCAAATGCATTACGACCGCCAGAAGCAAACCCTGTTCTTCAACAGCATAGCGTTTACGCACATTTATCTTGAACTAAATCATCTTCTATCCGGTTCACCGAATTTCTTGATGCAGTGTTTGCAGCATATTAGGGTTTTGGTGATAAATGGTGTATGAATGTATATGAACATAGAAAAAAGAATAAGCATATATGCGCTTACAAGGAAAGCTTTATTTGACAAAAATACAAAAGAGGTGAAAAACAGTAATTAGCTGGTTACCGCTCGCCGGCAGTCTTCCATCTCACCAACAAGGAAGTTAAACGTGAGCTGAAAGTCAACTTAAATGACGAAGCCCTGCCCTTTTGCTCCAAGCCCAAATACCTCGGAGTGGCATTGAAGAGGACGCTCACGTATCACCAACACCTCGAGTCACTTCGCAAAAACTGACAGCGCGCGTTGCACTCTTGAAGGGACTTGCTGGCTCGGGTTGAGGTCTTGCGGCAACAACGATGTGAATAGCCACCTTAGCTCTGGTCCATTCAACAGCAGAGTACTGCGCTCCTGTCTGGTGCCACAGTGCTCATGCCCGCCCAATTAATCCTATCATCAACGACGTCTTGCGAACTCTGACTGGATGCCTTTGTCCTGCACGAGCAGACAATCTTCCCATCCTTGCTGGCATCCAACCTGCTGAGCTTCGTTGCAAAGGAGCCACACTGTCTCTAGCACGCCGTACCATGGATCCCGGACATCTGCCCCACTCAGTGCTCACCGGTCCATCGAGTGGGTATGCACACGGCATCTCACATCAAGACACCCATTTGTACCCGCCGCACAACAACTCATCAGTTCATCTGACGACAACAACAACAGAAGTGCGGCGCTCTCGGCGGATCACCGACGGAATGTAGAGTGGTTGGAGAGCATTACGAAACTCTGTGCTTTCATCCCCGACGGGACAGTCCAACAGATGCTCAACGCCCGCCCCGAGATCTGATGCGGCCTAGCAGTTAGAGATGGCACGGGGCTGCTAACAGTCCAGTCTTCGGGCAGTCCGCTAAAGGTTTTGAAACAGTCCGCTAACAATTTTTTTAGCGGTGACGTCATTCCGGGCCGCCACGGGCCGCTGCGGTCTGCTTGCCAATTTGGCGAAAATCTTTGTTTTTGCAAAGTTTCAAAATCCAACAAGGAAATGTTTTGCTGCTCTTCTCTCCATTTTACCGTTCTGCTAACGTTCTGTTTNACTTGTTTCCACGCAAACCAGTGAACCATGTTATGAATCAATCAAAGCAACAAACTTTCATTCATAGTCAATNGTCTGTTGCTGTCGCCGAGGTTTAGGCAGAACCGTCGCCAGAAAGTTTTCAATAGGGGGCTTTGCGTTTCTGCGGGGGNGTTGCGTTTGTGCGGGGTGGCTTGACATTCTAAAAATTGACAAAAACTCCACTGATTTATAGTGTTTCATGTTTCAATTT
>JGI24159J19872_10003962_pt1 | contig 18755 bp, 9 predicted proteins | sample Ectturendosymbi4_FD_19872 | JGI IMG/M metagenome (IMG submission 19872) | reverse complement strand
TGAAAGTTTTTTTTTTTTTTTGTATCGAAGTGAACAGTCTTTAGCTCGTTGCACATAACTTTTCGCTTTTATTTATTTTGAGAATAATTCAGTGACGGCAAATTCTACTACCGCCCAGGCGGCGATGCAAGAGCTGGGTACGCCACTGACGAAACGGTGAGGCTGCTGCACACACGATATTCAGAAATAGTGCTTCACAACCTGCAGTGTGTTTACCAGTACTTAACATGCATGAGACACGGTATCTATAGACCGAATTTAGTGAAATCACGAAAACATGCACTACTGATTAAGAGACACTCGTTTAAAAAGTTGTTTGGTGGTTGAATGATTCAAAATCTCACGCAAATAGGTTTTACAAACCCGGGGGTTGCGACGATTTGTGGGAGCTTCCCAGTTGCACGCATTTAAAATAATTGGAACCACTGCCCGGCGATTAGAAGCTTTAAGCAAGCAGCTTGGTTTCACAGGCTTCAAAGTGAAAGCGACACTGCTACCATCGCTTTCCGTAAGAAAATTCTGCAGGACTTGATGTAGCGCCGGAGTTGGTGTGCAGAACCCCAAATGCATTTTGATAACTCTGTGAAAATCATGAATTGCTCTGATTTTAGTAACTGGTAAACCGAATTTAGAAAACCCAGAAGCTGTTCACACGCGACACTCGCGCGCAACTTCAAATCAACCGCTCGGCCTGTTAACGCTGCGACGACGAAGTTGTCATTTCCGAAGGGCAGTGACAACAACGAATACTCCACAACAATGAAGTTGTCATTTCCGAAGCGTAATGACAACAGTGAAGTTGTCGTTTCCGAAAGTCACATCTCTCACATCTCCGAAAGTCACAGTTGCTTGCGCAACTGGTACATTTGAAAGGAGCGAGTAACGTTTGAGGATTTTGAGAAGACTCGCACGAGCAACGCAAAGGTGAAGACGAAAGACAACAGGTCAGCTAGTGTCTGCCACGTGAAGAAGCTCTGTCAGCAAGTTCGGGGTGAAGAATGATTGAGCACCACAAGGGATTAAAGACATCATCTCCGAATAGAAGTTAAACTTCAAGCAAGAATACGGCAGGCAGTTGCCAATTTTCGACGCAGTGGCGTGAGCTTGGTCAACGTCTTAATGCAAATCGAAGAGCACGGAGGCGGTTTATGTTCGCCGCAGACCACTTAAAACAGAAATGAAACAAGTCGCGAGACTAATTTTTTTTGCACTCGCCCAATCTGAAGCAACTGCTTGTTTGAAAGCAGCACGTGTATAAAAGTCTGTTTTGGTTTAGGAGCCGAAAATGTAAGCACTTGTGTCAGCACTTTTTATACAACATAACGTCACAACCCAATTGTTTCGGTTGTGACTATTGCATCGCAACCCCAACCAAGTAAATATTCTGACTATGCGGTGGTGTAAGTTCGTGACAATGCATTTTGCAAAGATTTCAACGGTGCATGAAACATCATGTCCATACTCTTGCGAGTGTTTGTTACGACGGTCTACTCTATGCATTGCACCTTCACAAGGTGCAAACAAACAGTTTGATTAATTTGTATGAAACGACCGACAGTTTATCGCAAAAAATGCAGAGCGCTTACGCGCAAAGCAAGGATTTCACGACCACACCTATCCAGTGTCCGTGTAGAAAACGAAAACAACTTATCAACCGTATTAACAAATTTGAGTAAGAGCTGATGATGCCTACCTTGTAGGCGAAATATATACTCTGCTAAGATCTTAGTGTCTGATTCTTGGCTATGAAAGGATGCCTTTCGATGGACGGTGTATGTGCAGAAACGTTTTCTTAAACAAAATGGTAAATTGAAGCACATTTACGCCGCCAGCTGTGACTGCACTTAAAACCCATCTGCTCGGCTCAAGCCTAAAAGATCATCGAACCGCCAAACGATCAAAAGATATGTCCTCTTGACAAAACATTTGATGGCTCACAGGCCAAAGAAACAAGCGGAAGATCTCGTGAAAAAACACAGTGCGCTTGGAAAAATCTTGCAAGTAATTACACGAAAGATCGACGCAACAATCCACCTCACAATACCCTGTTTTCCTCACACATAAAAAAGTATTTTTAAATCGGCCCGTGCCGAATTGAAATTCTGTTACTGTAGCAGATTACTTTTAAGGTTTATTAGCAGTTTTTGAAAGAAAAGTTGTTTTTTCAAAGGGAGAGCAAAGTAGATTCAGTTTTGAAGACATTTCTGACACGACCCAAGTCACAATGGGTTTAACAGCAGGTTTGACATAAGAAATTTTCTCAGGCGCTCTGTGTCTCATTCGTTAGGACAACGGGTCTCAAACTTTTATGAGCCGTGGCCAGTGGCGTAGCTAGAGTGGGGCTGCCCGGGGCGGCCCTTGAGTTTGGCCCCCCCGAAGCCCATAAAAATGCATATTGTACAGTGACTGACTCTTAAAGCTTTGTATAATATTAACTAGTTTGTGCATCATTATAATATTACAGTGCTCTCACATGCTCAAATATGGTATGCTTTAAAAACACACCCAAAAACTTAAACATTGTAAGTAACAGTTAAACAAAAAGCTAAATGGCATATAGGGAAAAATGGTAAAAAAGTATAAAAAATTAGGACCAACTTCATTTTTAAAATGAAAACTACAATTTTCTACACAGTAACTTTTCTTGCCTTTTTGTTGGCAAATTCTTCAATGGCAATGTCAAAATTTATGTTGTCTGTCAATTGTTGCTCTATAGACAGTGTGGCAAGATTTCTCAACCGCAAGGTGCTCATACTAGATCTTTAGTAATTCTTGATCAGTTTTAGTTTCAAAAAACTCCTCTCACAGGTAGCAACACTAACAGCAATTGTGAGGAAAATCCGCAGCATTATTACTATATTTGGAACAGAGTTCCCAAGGTTATACTTTTGAATAAACTGTAAAACAGTGATGCCATGTTATTTTGTAAAAACAAGCAATCAAATTTGAAAAACAAGCCTAGAATAGGCAATTTTACGGAAAAAACAATCCCAACTTGCGTTTGGTAGGAACATTCAAAAAACATAAAACCAGCAGGCCAACTAAATATAAAAGCAGGCAAATCCGAAAAACAAGCCCAAATGTGCAAATTTACACAAGAACACGCCCAAATTTCGTTTTGCAGTGAATTGAAACAGCAAAAGTGCCATAAAATTGAAGCAATCCGCAAACAAAAATATGCAAAAACAAGCCAATTTTAATTAAAAAAGCGCCAAAACAGCAATACGCAAGTCCTCAAAAAAAACCGCAAATCCACAAAAAAACAAGCCCAAATTCGCGGGAAAACCACAAGATTGGCAACACTGCTGCAAACGTTCAAGGGGACTTCTTTCTCACTGTGAACTGTACATCGGCAACATCGTATAACTGTCAAGCAACAATAACGTTCTTCTTAATTGCACAAAATGAACAAGCGACGCAACAACTATCAATATTTCTTTTTTAACTATTAACTGCACTCAACATCCTGTACCACTAACTGGCCTACTTGGAATCTGAATGCAGCGTATGATCTCAAAATTTTCTTGATGATGACCCATCAACAAAATTTTCTTGATGATTCTTGATGACCCATCAACATACTGAAGCAAGAAATCATTTCCCTAAAAAAAATGAGGAACCCTTAAATTTCACGTGACCCCACTACATGTTTTGTGGAACACTAGGGTACCACGGAACCCCTGTTCAAGAATACTGAGCTAGATTATATTTCTCCACACACGCGGATATCCATTTTGACGAGCACAAATCCAACTACACACTTATTAGATTTACACAGAAATGTTTTTAGACCCAACAAAGCGCTTTTACTCGCAGGTACAAAACTTAAGAGCACTTACAAAAGCTTAGAGCTCACCACAGCCACACGTTTGCCCACAGTCATCCACAATACTCCTACTATACTCTATAACGTCATATAAGGACTACGATCAAACGTCATCTACGACCCAACACTGAATCAATCAACCGTGTGGTGAATCAGTAAAATTTGACGTCAAGTGAGTTGATAAGCGTGTTGAGAACCGTGTTGCAGCTTCATGTAATAAAGCCTATTGATCCAACATCCCTGATGCACGATTGTTTATTGTTTGGCTAAGATAACAATCGCTTAAATACACATGCCATAGTTTAAATTACTCAAAATCCAAACAACCTTCAACTGCGAGCAGTGTCCTGACAATCATTAAAACCACTTTTACTTCAATACAGCCTTTGCAGGTTTATAGCCTACCCCTGCGCTATGGCTCACAAGCCAGATGTGGCTCTTTTGATGACGACATCTGGTTCGCTTGATATTTTCTCAACACGATTGTTACGAATGAAACTTTTTCTGTAATTTCACATCTACCAGACTACAAAGCCATCAGCAACACCATGCAGCACCAGAAGTCCCATTAACAGTAAGAAGAATGTTATGAAAGAGAAAATTCAGACATTTACCAAGTTTGAAATTGTTGATTTTCCTTCAAAATGCACACGTTACTTAGTAAGTTAGTTGCATTAAGTGTTGAAAAATATTATATGGTTCTCACGGAAATAGAATAAAAAATATGTAGGTTTCATGACTTCCTTAGCCAAAAAGGTTCCCGACCCCTAGCTTACAGCATGGGCCATAGTGACGCCCCCATAAAAAAGCCGCCAGGGGCGGACCCCCCGACCCCCCTTAGCTACGCCACTGGCCGTGGCCCCCTTCTAAGTTTAACTGGCGCCTACTTAATAATGTCGTGACTCTTGGGTTATGCAATATCACGGCAAAGCTACCTAGCGAAGGTCTCTGCTCGTGGCCCCCAAGGGGGCCGAGGGCCCCGTTTGAGAAACCCTGCGTTAGCACACAATGCTCTTTCGGTGTTGCGCGAAATATCCCCTACAACAGCGTATTGTTGGTTGAGTTTTTCGGTCAAGAGTTCCAGAAAAAGTTCGGCCTGGACAAGTGAAACTGTGTTTGAAGCCTGGACGATGAAATTTTTTTCCAAAAGAATGTAACAAGACATGGCGCGGGATTCAAAAGAGTTCAAGCCTGTGTTCAAATCATTGTGCAACAAAAATTCAGTGAAAACATGTCCACGATACAAATACAATTTGCTGAAGAAAATTCGACTATAGAGACAAAATGCTTTCCAGATGCTTTTTACTCAACAAGCGATTAACATAATAATTTCCAACCATGTCGCTTCCACCAATTTCAAAAGCTTGCAATGAATACGCGGATCAGTTGTCAAAGAAACAGTGCGGAGCCAACGCGCAAAGACCACGATTGTCTGTCAGGCATTTGCATACACACCCACCACGCACAGTGCAGTCAGTAAATCCTGTCACGCTCTGAGCGCGTCGCAATCGACGAACGGCGCTGACATGACGACGTACCTGGAATCGATGGAAATTCCTCAATTGAAGCGACAAATGCCGGCGAGCGCGGTCACAAGTGTTCATTAAGTCCGCGCGACACCCGCCGGAGTCGGTCGTTGTTCTTGCGCGCCAAAGCGCGCGCACGAAAACGACGAAACAATTAATCGCGCGATTTCAGGATCGAGACGACTTAGTCACATGCAGGATGCTCGCATCGACCTGTCGGGTCACGGCGAGCCCTGAACGCACTGATCGCGGCCTTCGCGGCGTCGACCTGCGAAAAGCTTCCGTGGACAGTTGCAAACCAAACCGCGGCCGTAAATGAAATCTTGTTTTGCGTAATGTTCGATCAAGCGAAGAAAAATGCGAAAAGAATTAGCAGATCTAATCACCTTGTTTCTCCGCAAATAAAAACAAACGAAAACTAGCTTGTTTTCCGAAAATACAATGTTTGTCAATCACTTCGCGAAAAGGTCTGCGACCGATCTGCTGACGAGGCGCACCTTAGGATTTGAAAAAATTAAACGTAAACACCAAGACAAGAAGAGACCAAGCAAATACTTAACGCCAGCAAGTCAACAGGAACCACAGTTGTCCAACTGCGTGAGCAAAGTTCGGAGCGGTGCCGATCGGCTTTTCGAACGTTCCGACAAAATATATTAACGCGCATCGGTTCGAGGTAAACCACTTTTTTTCGTATGAAGATTACCTCATTACAGTGAAGACATGCTTGCTGCAAGAAGTAGCAGGTTAACACGGAGCGAGGAAACCGAAGTTACATGAAGCTTCAAAGTACGTGCCGTTTGCGCAGTCAAAAAGGATTTTGTTTTTCTAGAGGACGTTTCGGTTCAGTCATCTCCAACTTTGACGGCGTCTCACGCGCCGTCACCATGGAAACCCACATTTCTGCGATATATCACCACCAAACGTCGATCTTGCGCATTGGTCGTTGCCAGGGTTCCCACACATTTTTAAAAATCATTTTCCATACTTTCTCCATACCTTTTCAATACTAAATTTAGAAATTCAATACCATTACTTCTCTTCATTTATTACATTCTTAATCATGAAACTCAATTGGGCACATTGCGTAACACTGCATAAATAATAAAGTGCCTTGCCTTCAGTAAAATTCTCCCCAGGTACTTCAAATTTATTTTCCATTAATACCTAATGCATATTTTGGCTAGTTTCAATACTTTTTGAAGGTTTTAAAACCCATTTTGAAATTCAATACTTGTTCAATACTTTCAATACCGCGTGGGAGCCCTGCGTTGCGCACGCAGTGTCCGAATATCGCTAATTTTTAGTGTCGCTATCTCACAGCGAACAATTTTCGGCGACGCGTGAAGTTTCAGAAAATCGCACTAGCACACGCGAGCATTTCATGAAATGTCACACCTGGCAACGATAAAAACGCGTGTGAAGGTTCAGGATGTAACGTTGCTGCGGAGTTAGCAGAGGTCAACACAGACGCAACTCCCGGAGCAAGAAGTGTGATCGCAAGCAATGCGCTCCAGCTGCCAACGCGCAAAAGAAGTCAAGTGCGTCTCTGAAGCACTCAAGGAAAAAGCAGGAACAACAATACGACTGTATGCGAGCAACTACTGAGAGCTGTCGGCAGGCAATTGGACAAGTTTGCAGAGAATATTAACATAGCCAGCCAGGGATCCAGATATAGATATTTCTACTTGCGCGTAAATCCTTTCGACAAGGATCTCAAAATTCTACCACAGACCTAACTGAACCAGGACTCTTTAAATCAAGAGTGCAACCAAGGTTTCGCGTGTGCCCGACAAGAACCAACGTTTCCTTCAAACCTGTTCCTGTCCAGACAACGCAATCGAGTCACAGACGTTTGAGGTCTTCTCGGCGTGCACTGTTCATCAAAAACGATACGAAACGCCTGCAGATGTTTCAAACGAAGAACTGCTCAACCCGCAGTACGTATGTACCGGCCGAGTATATTGCGTGTGTCAAAAAACACATCGCGCTTGCGACGTGACCGGAACGACCTCTCATGACCTGCTTCAACACAGAGACAGCGTCGGCTTGTCGTCGCAGAAGTACCACGCATCCGTCGACTTTGTTAACACGCGGTTCCGCGACCGGCACTTGCTTTTTACATGCTAATGGCGTGCTTTACTAAAAGACGCTGCCTGTCTCTATTCGCAAAGTAAACTGGTGTTGGCCATTTTCGCATTGCCGCAATTAAACGGCAACCGTTTCGTTTGCGCGGAAAAGAGAACTGAAGCAAGAACGATGGAAGACAAATGGAAAGTCAGTAGTTAAGACGATGGCGTCGGAAATGAAACGCATTGCGGTCTCTTTGCCCGTTACCTTCACCAGCAACCGAGACAACCGGAGCCCTATTGCTGTCGCTTGTGACGAAATATTGGGCGGCGCTTGAGAAGCGGTGACGTAATTGACTCGACAAAAAGCAAGGCGAACGCGACGAGGAAACGGGTTCCTCGATAACAGCTGCGCAGCCCGCGAACATCTTTTTTTATCAACATCGACAAGCGTCTCCCCAGAAATCTGCAACTGCACGGAGAACGAGCGGTGTTCGCCACCGTTCTCAAACGCGATATCAAACTCAGTGCGGCGTTTTCGGACAGTTAGAAACCGCGACATCATTCGAGTTGATATGAAGTTGAAACGCGAAAGCTGGCAAAGAAGGTTTGGTAAGCATTCTTTTCTAACACGTGTACAAGTTTGCTGGTACTTTTGCAAACCAGGTCTGCCACACGAAAATCTTTCAAAAACCGCATCATGCAATCACAACACGACTTGAAGTAAACAGAACCGTTAACTTAACAGTTTGGGGTTTGGCGCCAAAAGCAGAAATCGCAGCGACACGTCCGTATTGGAACTAAATCAACCAGAACGATCATTAACAGACAACAACACGGAAACGAAGCTCATGTGTTTGCAAGTAGTCGCCTTGACTGAGAAAAAGCTATTTTTGCTTGAACGTATTTCAGGCACGTGGTGTCGGTTACTCCTGAGCAGCAAAGCGACGACACCACCACCATCGTAAACGCAATAGCGCCAACGCGCGGATTTCTTACTTCAAAAATGCAATGAGCCAAGTATTCGCATCGCAGACAGGGAATTCCCCGATCCTGAAAGTGTACAACCTTTCGCTTCAACTCTGCAAAAAGAACAAAATGCACTACTTTAACGCATAACAACATCTCATGAATAATCATTAGAGATAAATCAATGAAAACAAATTAGAACACTGATGCGGGTTATCTCCATATCAGCCTGGAAAATTCAACTGTAATCAGAAGGGAAGTGCCACGAAATACAGGGGAATGCAAGAAATTTGCGCTGCTACAAAGGGAAATGTTGTTTGTAACTTTTTTCCGGTGATCCTCGATAATATCATCAATACAGGCTTAAAAAAAGATGTGATGCTGAGGCATGAAAGCTGGTCAACGCTTCGACGCCGATGTGATCAACCACAACACGTCAGCAATCAAGCAAAAATATCTTGCGTATTTTCCTGTAGTGAAAACTAACCATTTTAATCCTACCTGCACAATTACAAGCATTTTGTACGAATCGACACTCCGCCACTGAGCTATCGCCGTTCCATTCTTGATAATAATCAGGAAACGATAGTTGACGCAACTAAGTTTAGCAGAATCTTGTTAAAGTACAGTAACGGTTTATGAAGCCGAGAGGGACAAGGTTTGGAGATCTGCTGCGGCAACTAACACAACCCATCTTGCAATTCCAGGCGCACCAACCGATCCTACCAAAGCGAAGCATGACGCAAACATACCTTCATCCACGAGGATATGAGTGAACGTTTCGGCGACCGAGCCGTCCACTCTGCTTGCCGTTCCGCCTCCAACTTCGATCAGTCTTTGCAAAATAATGGCCTTCAGTTAGCTTGAAATACCTTGCTGAAAATACCCGGGAAAAAGCAGCCAAACGACTATATTCTCATCTTGCAGCAGCCCTAACGGCTGCCAAAAAAAACAAAAGTGTGAACTTTGCAAGTGAGTGAGTACGCTCCGCACATGAAAATCTGCTCTCAATTCATATGGTTACTTACAGCTCGGCAAGTGATTTGAAGGTGCAGGCTGAGGAGGTAGCTCGATAACGCTGAACACAACACAGCGGTTCACATCCAGAAAAATTTCCACGCGGTTTGCACAGTTAAAGTGATTAGGAACACAAAGTAAGACCTACAGTGGCAACATATTTCAAGTTGATTGTGATATAAAACCCACGCCGAAAATAAGCCCTACAGCGGAGATCGTCAGCCAGATGAAGCAAACAGGCGACCTCGTNGTTATGCACTGATTCAAGCCGTTTTGATAGAGTGTATGTCATAAGTGTGTACATTGTGATAGCNGCAAAAAAACTTTTGCGTGAACCGTACTGTTATTTCTAGAACATGTATGTAGCTNTACGACACATAAACAAACTGCCTAAAAATTGGTCCTGGAGGGTAATTTTCGGGTTGAAACTTACTCTGATTTNTGACTTGTCTTTCGGAGAATCACGGCAATGGCTGCGGTCGGACTGAATTCGCATCGGGGTTGATAAAAAACAAGTTTCGAAATTTTGCGCTGCACACCTACTGCAATGAGTAATTGAAATTTTCTAACGCTAAAAGCACTTGTATTTTGAAACGTACAACATGATTTCATTCATAAAATTTTTGATCCTCATTATTTCGTACATGGAGCCAGAATATTTTTTCGAGGAAAAAACATGACATATCGAATTTCTTACGATAACTGCAAGAGCATGAAATATTTTATGGGCATATTATGAACCTATGACAGATTACTGGTTTTCCAAGGACAAAGCAACCCACTCCAGATCTTTAGTATTCGCAGCAAAAAGCGATGCAGTGAGAATTGTCAAGCCAGCGGAGGTAATTTGCCAAAAAATACGGAAATTAAGCCCAAGAGTAGTGCAAATGCATCACTGCCCGAGCTTGAATATTACAGTGAGGTCCCTGCGGCTTGAAGGAAGGAAATACCACCTTACTCGTAAAGCTATACGTGTACCAAGACAATACTGTGGGACCTTCCTGTTACTTTGTACGGTCTGTGCTTTGCGAAATCGAAACGATATTTCCCAAAAAAAGTCGAAACACAAATGGAAACAGCCTACTTTTTTATTATGCACATGTATTCTTGTGCACAAAAAATACTGTGAAATAGTTTATGTTTTTTTGGGGAAAGGCTTTTGCTGTAGCTTTGACATGTTTGTATTAAGCACACAGAGATGTAACGTACGGTTTGATTCACCAAGTGGTTTCATGTCGGTGATTCTTGGCTCATTGTGGTGATTTTGAGATCTGTGTTGTTTCATAAAAAGTTTTTAGAGGCCTGCAGGGGAAACGGCATAGGGAAAGATGTATTAAGGAAGGAAATGAGACGGAACGCAGTTAATAAAACCTCAGACAGCCTTTTCGTGTAAATGACAAGCTTTGCAGAAAACAAGCACAGCTCAACATCAGGTACATGAGGCCAAAGTGGGTGATTCCAATCAGTATCCTGCGACACTTCAGGATCTGGCCAGGAGTGCCGCAAATCCTATTAAGGAAAACTAATATAACAACCGAAAACAGCAAACGGGCTCATGAGGGCACTGCCAGTGTCAAAACCGCTTGAGGCACCGGGAAATTCCAGTTGCTTGGCAAGGGTAGCCCGAGACAATAATGAGTGGAAAACAGTGATAAGCAAATGCTAGCATTAATACGCTGTTGGTGCACTTTCAATACGAGGTAAACCATGGGCACATTTCACAAAAACATAGTATTACACCAGTGTTTCCCAAATCAAGGTAGCGATTATGTCTCATTACCCTCAATATTTTGCGTCATAATAATAATAATAATACAGAACAACATTGTGGTTTTGTTTCCGCGTTACCCACCGAAGAATTGTATATTACCCCTGGGGGTAATTTACCCGCATTTTGGGAACCACTGTATTACATCTAGGAAAGCGAAGGCTGAACTGCGAGTCAACACACCTTCTGTACACATCAAACTGCTTAGCCACTTGCAAACCCACACGCCACCCGTAAAAAGGTGCCTCTTCCTTGCGCACTGTTAAAGCAATCCTCCACCTTTTGGGCGCCTGAAACACAGATTAAAATTGATTAAAATATGAAACTTCTTGTTATGTCTAAATTAGCACGTCAAAAGCTGACCAATTAAGTTGAAAATCAAGTCTAAATATAAAAAAAAAACAAGATAAAAACCAACACCAAGCATCATGCTTAGAAGCTAAGTCATTCTATCATAAAACCTTCATGAACACTTGTTGCGTTGCAATGCGCAGCCGCATTAATCATACAAGGGACGTGGCCAGAAATGTCATGTTGGAGAGAAATATCGCTTTAGTATCAGTTATGGCGTCACTTTCACCACAACGTAGCAGTGGCAGAGCCAGCTACATAAAGGTCAGTAGGCAACTTCTCGCAAACAAAACGTTACTAAGTAAGTAGAACAGCCAACTTCTCTTACACTTGTGAACAAATTCCCTTGTTTGTAAATCAACGTGTATGTATTTCACTTCAAGGAATTGTACGCGGACGCGTTTTAAGAAGTGGAGGCACCTCCGTCCTGTTTTTTTTTCGGTCATAGACCGAAATATTTTTGGAATGACCGAACACAATTAAGTCAATTCGGCCATAATGTCCGAAAAAGTAGGCTAGTCACTGTTACGGTGAATTTAAATTCTATTACGGCACAAATGACCGAAATGTCTCAGCGAAAATAAAAAACAGCCTCCGCCTCCGTTTGATTCCGCCCTTCTCACCGAGAATGGCAAGCTGTGGCTGCGTCTTCGCGTCGCCGGCTAAACGCGCTAACCTCAAACGTACCTCATGTCCCATCGCTACCTTTGTGGTAAAACAAACAACAAAAGGAAAAGAATGACATTGAGGTGTTGGGAAGCTTCAGCATGATTCTAAGAAACGGACGGCTAGAGACGAGAGAACTGTAACTGAACAACAATGACTGCAAGCAGAGGAAAATGTGAGAGATTTTATAGGCGCGTACCGCGTTGTCATTGTATTTCATAATTACTTTCTACCAAATCAATGCAGCATATTCACATCTCGAAATCGAGCATTACGCCTGACTCGGGGTGAAAATCGCTAAGAAAGCTTAGCTTAAAAAGTTAAATATGCTTTCTGCATTACATACATAGTTGAAGAAAATGTCGATGCTGCGACGAAAGGCTTTTCAAATAGGGTTTTGCTGGAAAAATAATTTCATTCTTCGCGCAACTGAATTTACTCTACCTGCAGTATCTGCGATGAAATTCCGGGGGTTCCGAATTTTTCACCCCACTCATAATCTTCTTCTGAAAGCCAGTGGCCTGCTGCACCGCTATCGATGATGTACTTGTCGACCAATATCCATTTACCTACAAAATAGATATGTTGTTTACTGATATTAACCGCAGTTTGAATTAGTTGATACGCAACACTGAACCGACAACTAATTTCCGAATGTGCTTCCGAGTTTCTCAACCTTTACGAACCATCCCACACTGCAAATACGCCAGTGGTCTACGGTTTTCTAATTTCATGTTGAACAGTTGGAGATCAAATCTTACGGATGCTCTTCAAGCAATCAAGGTCGATGTCCGCGTATAACTTTGCAGAGAATGTTAGAAAAGAAGCGAACAGAAAGGAACCTAATGTTACAAAATCATTATCTTCAGTTATGTAATTGCATATCTTCGGTTAAGATTTGTCGTGTAAGCACAACTTGTGCCGATTGAAAGGATTTTTTCTAACATACCACAGACGCGCTAGACGCCCCACTACCAACGTTTGCGATCGATCGGACGAATGCAACCTTTACATATTGTTATTAATCAGTGCATGCCACAACAATAACACCTATTTAAGACACGTAACGACAAACGTTAAGTGTGCCCTCTTTTAGACCAAAAAGCAACCTTCATGAACTTTAACCGCAAAAAAAGGGCGCACAAAAAAAAGTACCAGCAGGAGAAATGAAACTGTGAGCTCTGCTAAGCGCAAGTGCTTGTTCAAGTCGCTTAAAAAGGGAACATGTATAACTTCAAACGCTACTATACGTGAAAATACTGAAGGTAATAAAGGCAACCTGGCGAAACAGAGCATTTGTTAGTTGGTTTTGCGTTTACTTTTCCTTATTTCATTTATGTGAAGAAGAAAAAACAGATTGCGCGAATGTCGAACGCAGAAAACAAAGGCCAAGCACATAATTCTACGTGGGAAAATGCCAAGAATTAGGAAGCGTTTGTAAGGAAAAGCGCGTGACACCTACAAATTAAATCTGCATTCATTCTCCCAACTGTTTGCAGAGCACCATAGTTGGCACTTGCCCAAAAGTGATCTTAACATAATAGTAGCAACAGTCCCGAAAGCACAAATTTGGGGCGAGCATACGCATCTAAAAACTATGTGAGCATAACGTAACATCATTATATACAGTATATATAGACTATATACATTTTCATTGAGTAATTCCCTTCACATCACTTTGAAGTAAGATTATACATATAACAAGATTATATAAAAACGTAGTGTGGGCTTAATGCTTTTACTGAACCACATTTTCAATTTTTTCCAGAAGAAAGCATCACTGAGCTGCGGAAAAACAAGAAGTACCTGATGCTAATGCAGACAAAAACTTTAAGCTTCTAGCAGGCTTCTTTGCAATCACATGTGTGCAACCAGGTAAGAAAGCCTGGAAGACAAAATGCATTTAATTAAAATCTACAAAGCAGGCTAGATCCACAGTATTTTTGGCCAACTGCACATTTTTTTATTGCTATCTTATACTGCAGACAGTTGGGTATCTTTGCACAAAAAATTAAGATTTGTGTGGCCCAACTTTTTGTCTTGCAACAGGAGTTATTTTCCTATTGCATGAAAGACTTGATCTTTCATGACAGATGTTTTAAAAAGTTACACCATAAAAGTATATTTTTCTTTTCAACCAACAGCAAATGCAAAAAGTTGGGCACTGTAGTGTCAGAGCAGTTTCTGACAAAGCAGATCACTGCATAAGCTGACACAAACACACAGTCACACAATATACATTAATTTATCCACTGTGGAATTGACTGGTAAGATGGCTTAGTAACTACTCTCCACGTGTGAGACAAGCAAGGAATCTATCTGCAAATTTTAAATAGGAATCCGGTTATATGTAACACTACATATTGTCAGTCCTTGAATCTAGATGAAATGTTGAAAGGCTAAAATAAGGCAGAGAAAGCAAACAAACTCAAAACTGAAGTGAATATATCACAACACAAACTGTGGCAATTAAAAACTTGAAAATATGTCTCTCTCAAAACAAAATACTTCTAAATTACATTATCCTAACAAAATTATGCCTATTTTTTCAAAACAACACTTTTTTAAAATTATTTTAAAGTAATTATTTTAAAGTAATTAGTTTAAAGCACATTGTGAATTTTTATACATTACTGTTGTGTAATTTGTCAAGATTTAAGGTCACGATTTGCAAACTTGGAACAAATATTTTTGCCCTAAAATACGAGAGTCGAGAATTTCATATGAAAACATTGGCACTTGGACAAGAAAATGGGCAACTGAACTTGTTAGCAGGTCTCACATTCTCAGATGCTGATGGGCTTTCCATTTTAGCTACCATTTTACATCACCTATTCATTTATACCTGAGTATCAGCAGGGTTGTATATATGCAGTCCATTAAGTTTGCTGATAATGGGCAACAAGGTCTTCTTTTCAGAAGCTATAAATCCGGTGAACATAAAGCAAGGCTGGCCACCATGGTAATTTGTACACATTCTTTTAAAATAAGTGATATCACAAGAAGTTCTTTAACACAAAAACAAAAATTGAGCCTCTAAAAACTCTGTCCAAAATGAAGATATCAGTTGAAATGTCTAAATGCTAAAATAAAATTGCCCTACAACATGTAATTTGAAATTTATGCAATACAACATGCAAACTAGCGCTTTACTTTTTACACAAAAAGATCAGACTCAAGAAAAAGTTTCTTTCCAACAGCAGCTTTTAACAAATTTCAGTAAATGTAAATTACAAACTAAATTTAAGGACAAGATCAGTTTCAATATCCTTTTATGAAAGCAATAGCTATTCATTGGAAAGATGCATGTGGGAGGCAGCAACACTGGTTAATACACTGAGGATAGCTAAAATCATATCAGACTTGCACGCAGACCAATATGCTGGCAGCATTCCCTCTGACCATATTACAATGTGGAGTAATACTGTGAACAAATCAAAATACGAGTAGGTCTTGGTGGATAAACAAAAGACCTTGACAGGAAATGGATCTGCTTCAATGAACTTACATCAAGATAAACTTTTACACAATACATATAGGATAAAACAGAATATACCAATAAAACACTAAACTGTAAGAAGCTCTATAAATAACTTTAGATACACTTCTGAATACAAAGACTTACTAAGAAATCGAAATGACAAGTGGTAAAATACACCACAATATGAAAAACTGATTGCAACATCACAACAAGGAACAATGGTAGTATACTAGAACTAAACGCCTCTGAAGTTATTAATGAGGTTTTGAAGAATGAGGTAATGTTTTAATATTCAATACAATTTGTTCTGAAATGTTGTGTTTACTACATTGCTCTCTGCCTCATTACTTTTGTTGTTGTTTACTTCTCTCACCCATGTGCATGTTTCACCTACTCATCTGTACATACCTCAACTCTTCACCCATTGCTTGCCCACCATCATCTGTGTTATTGTAATTATTGTTATGTGTATGATTTGACATTTGTTTTTGTAATATATGTTGTTAAACTTTGTTTTTTTTTTGGTCATTTTCCAGTCCTAGATCAAAATGTTTTTCAAATAACTGAAAAACTTAAGTTATTGCAATCAGAATGTCTGAAAACATAGGCTAATGAACACTGTTACAGCAAATTTTGATACAACCGTGAGACAAATGACGAAAACGTTTCAGTGATCAAATTGTCTCAGCAAAAAAATGATCGAAACATCTCAGCGAAAAAAACAGGTTCAACTAAAATGTCACGAGATTATTTCATTCACGTTTGCCATGATCCCCTTTCCTTTGCTATTTTTGTTTTGGGGTATATTGCTTGCTTTACCAATTCTTGTTTGCATCTGATGTTCGTCACTTTATGATCCTTGTACATTGACCCATGGACCATACCTAAAACCCTAAAATTTTATTAACCTTTCTTATTTCCATCCACTACAAACTAACAAATTTGGGATTCTTAAGTGATGACTTTTTCAACTGAAAATGATGAATTAAAAGTATGAAAAATCTTCTCTCAAACTTTTAACACCTTTAGCACTGCTGTTTTCCCCAGGAAAACAAGTCAGATACCAGGCAATTTGTGAGAGTTCATCATATTTGTGCCAGTTTCACAAAACACCTTAAGTTGAAACCGAAACAATTGCTTCAGTAATTAAACCTCTGGTTTCTATTCATAGTTCTCACAAATAAATGTAGGAGCTTTCAAGAGGAAAATATTATAGCTGATATCCAATTAGAAGCCAGATTTGTATTTGTACATTGCATAGCCCCATGTCTCATGTCTGTTCCATAAAAATCCATTCTGTATAAGTACATATGCTGGTACCAACCGCGTTAATAACACAACTCAAAAGTACAGATGTAAATGGCCTCCTGAGTTAGAGTAGGCCTTCCAAAAATTGAGGTTGAAAATTATTATGCAACAAACAAATATATGTCCTTGCTCAATATACTTATGTTCCAGTTTGCATGTTCTGGAATAGTGCCATGCAAACTTTTATCTCTACAGGCCAAATTATGAGAGGCCATTGGTATGGAGGCCACATGGATGTTAGCTTATAAAAAATAAGGTAACCTTTCTCCACCTATGCGCTTTGTTGATTAGTAGTGCTAATTACTGTATCAGATGGAGGTCAAAGATAAAATAATAAAATGCACATTATGGATCTTATTCAATGTAAGGAATGTTGTTGTTTTTCACCAGATAGTGCTTGTACAAATAGGGTACGGCCTCTTCTGCGGCAGCCTGTGAGTGTGGCGCAGAAAAACAAACTGTCGACCATCTTGTCCTCCAACAATGTCCAATACATCCACCTCCGCATGGATTGCACAGCCTGACGGTTCTGGATGATGAGACAATCAAATGGCTACTCAACATCTGCCCCGAGATCTTGTGCAACCAAGCAGTGGTTACAAGAACTGGCTCAAAAGAAGATTTATATTGTGTATGAAAATCTGGTTGAAAGCTAGCTAAAAATTATCTACACAAAATAGTCTCAAGGCTACAGACCAACACATGCAGGTCTAGCCACAAGCGGCCCATAGGCTAGACTTTGCCACTATTCTACTAGTCTGCAGTGAAGGTGACTAGAACAATTGCTAGTCTTAAGTTTTGCATTCAGCTTTGTAAATGACTCAAGAAACTACTCACAACTGATTTATTTGGGTACGCTTGTGAAAAAACAGAAAAAGCACAACACCTTATGAATTCTCTTCAAATTTTGCTCTGAACGAAAAATATAGCATGCACTGTTATTTGTAGATGAGTCAGTGAACAAAACCATTTGAAAAAGCATCCTGTTCCTTCTAATCTTTCTAATGAGAAGAAATTTCACTTGAAGTAAATGGTTCCTACACACCAAAAATGTTACTCTTTAACAAGCAAAAAGAAAATTAGGCCTAGTTGATCTGTAACTATAAAAAAATGTAATGCTTTTCACTAAAATATTCTCAAAATTTGCAAACCCAGGAATAACTTGTATAATTTATATCCAGTTATGTTATTGCATGACTATAATAAACTATAGGCCCAACATGTTAGGTCATTACACTCTAGTAGCACCAGGGCAACAACCTCTGGTGATATTTTTAAGGAGGGAGCAAAATGATTACAACTTCAACTTGCTGTTTTACCTACCAACACAAAAAGGTTTGGAGTTTTCGAAATGTTTCTGGAAGTTTTAGGGGGGAATTTTGCCCGGTTTTACCTCCCTGGTTGCGGGTACCAAAGTTACGTGATCCGGCAGTCGTCTAGCCGCCAGTAAATGAAACGGATCCGGTCTCCGGAGATATCCCGCTAAAAATGCGGACTGGATGTGACGGCTGACGTAACCCAGAGAGAAGGTAGCCGGCAGTCGAAGAAAATGCAAAAAAAACGATATGCAGAGTGTCGTATGATTTGAATGCCTGGAAACGTGCATGGTGGCGAAAGTAATCGGAAATGCACAATGGCAACTAAGCTGAACACCTCAAAAAGTGTGTGATGGCTGTGCCGGCTGATGCAGGCAAACCCACAGGGAAGGTAGCCGGTGTCAGAGTAAAGGAATAAAGTTTGGTGATTGCTTTTTTGATGTGTCCAGATTAAATTGAAA
>JGI24159J19872_10003960_pt1 | contig 18756 bp, 10 predicted proteins | sample Ectturendosymbi4_FD_19872 | JGI IMG/M metagenome (IMG submission 19872) | reverse complement strand
TGTCCATACCAGCGGACCCGGCGGCGGGCAGCCAAAGAGGAGGCCGGGGGCTGTCCGGCAAGGGCCCGCACCGTTTCATTGGAAACGAGGTCGCGCCAGTGGATGCCAAGAGTCGATCTGAGACCCCTACTGCCAAAGCCGTCAAGCCTTGAGGAGAGGGTTCCAGTGAGCGGCCAGGTCTCCGCGCCGTACAGCAGCACAGACAGGACTGCAGCATTGTATATGCGGCATTTGTATAAACACTGCAGCATTGTATAAACAAATTTGTTAAGATTTTTTTCTGGTGCTTTATATCAGTTTCAACTGTTCGAAAATAAACGGTAGGAACAATCTACAGACTGAACTGTGACAATGTCAGTGACTGGCCCTTCCGAACAAAATTCCTGGCTGCGCCACTGGTTCAAGTGGGGCTTACATCAATTTTTGAACACCATTTCGTGCGGCTTACAATCGAGTAAATACGGTATGTCATCACCGGGCTCCAAACATTTCATCTAAAGGGAAATGCTCTCCAGCCTCGTGCTCAGCGTTCATGTGTGGGTGCCGTGCAAAGAGTTCACGCGAGGCGCTGCCATTTTCTCGCCACGAGTGCAGCATTCACTGCGAAAGCAGCCGCGAGGCCTACAGCGCAAGCAAGCGGAAAGCGGCGCCGTAGACCACTCGTGACACTCCGAAAGTGCAGAATCAGAAACCGAGTATAGACGGAACTGAACATTTTTTAGTCCGACACAGTGGTTCTTAACCTTTTTTTACATATCTTACCCGTTTATCGAACAAGATTACGAGATTTATCCCCAGTACACTCAATGGTGCTCATTTATTGAAAATACGAAATTAAAAAACTGTTACAGTTTAGAATGATTTATCAATATTTACATTGGCTGCAATTTATGGCTCAATAAATTTACCCCCAGGGTAAATTTACTCCAGGTTAAGAACCACTGGTCCAAAAGATACGAGACGCCATGAAGACTTTGATACGAGACCCCATGAAGTTTTCTGTAATACCTTTACTTTCAAAATGCAATGAAACCCTTATTACATCAACAAGATAAATAAGTGTGTGTTTTCGTAATAGTTCACTCCAAGAGGAACATAATACTGCCGGTACTGGTTTTAGTAATTTAATGAATCTAGTTGTTGCCTAGTAGGTTTGGTGTTTTCTTCTGTTCATTTTGTGGCTTTGATGTTTTCTTGTTTATTTTTTCTTGTGCACATCCCATTTTTACGGATAGGAGTTACCAGTGCCGGATTTACCTATAGGCTATAATAGGCTTAAACCTAGGGCCTCGAGATCCAAGGGGGCCTCCAGCAAACTGTGGTACGCATTGAGTCAATTGCCGGCTTATGATCAGTTCGACAATTATTCGTCAAAATTATATGCCTTAATTATTCGTGAAATTTAGTTTTTTTCACCTATTCAGATCCCATGTTGATAATGCCAGGGTCTTCCAAAGAGTTTCCATGAATCGCAATATGACCGTTGGTCAAGCCGCATGCCGACTATTGTGTTGACATACTCAATGCACGTTGGCTGCGTCCTGTATTTGCTGAATCGTACCGATTATTACGTGTGAATCAGGCGAAAGAACTTGTGACTGTTCGTGTTTGAAATGCACCTGATCAAAGCTTAAAAGTTGCACTGCAGATAAGAGAGTCTATGTGTACTACACCCTGCACGTTGTGTAGGGCTAGCAGCATTATCCTACAATAAAAACATAATTGCTTCTTCTAAACAATACTGCAGTTTTTTTAGCGTTTTTATTACGTAAAGCTCCTTTGATATTTTTAGATGCGATTTTTTCCATATAAATTTACTTTAGCAAAGTCATTCGGAAATCAGATTGCTATTGAGTACTTGCGCAAGCTTGTACTGCTTCCATGCTAAGCAAATCAGAGATCTTAATGAGCTTGAATAGCAAGCAAACGTAGGCATACCACGGGACGCTTCAGAACAACGATCCTTATGATTACCAGATACATGTGGTTAATATCTTACTTGGAGTATGTAGCTATTTTCCATTCCTATAGTTAAGGCACCAAGAAAAATTAAAATAATACATTTTACCAAGAAACAAAACAATGTTCAAGAATTTGTAAATTTACTTATTCGCCCAATAATACTTTTCTGCAGACAATATTTTCTTCAAGAAGTCTTTGTTCGATTTTATTTTCTCGTAGAAATCACAGCAGGAAAAGCCAGTGTTAATTGACTTACAGATAAGGGCTTTCGCATTCTGCTTTTGAACACTTATCAGACCACGTGCTATTCATACTTGCTGACTGAATGCAAAACCGGGACTTTTTGATTGACTGACCGGGACGCCGGGACAGAGGCCTTAAAACGGGACTGTCCCGGCTAAAACGGGACGTATAGTATGCCTAAGCAAAAGCCGCTATGCCAACTGGCAACCACAGAACTCTTACCCCAAGGAGACAAAGAAAAGGGTAACACCAAAAAAATGACAAAAGCGCGTTTGGGTCTTATGCCTTAGAGTAGTGGTTCTTAGTTTATCCAACCCTGCGGACCCTTGTTTCTTAGCTTGATGGTTACTACAGAACTGCTCAGGAGGGAGGTCTTTGCAAGATTCAAAAGAATTAAAACTGAAATAACGGGTCGCAATCTTCCAAGAGAGGTTGCCCACACAAAGCATTCGGTGCATTAAAAGTGACAAACTTAGGCAACCAAATTTTAATGAATTCCTAGATGATTTTGTTATGAATAAGGCCAGGACAAAACCTTTTTTAATTGTTTACTGTGCTATGTTCAGTCTTACTTGATTCGGTGATTGCAGCATTTCGCACGTTTTTCAATAACAACAGCATAAGGGAAGTTTAAAACACTCCCGTCGCCACGGGGAGCATTGGTGGGCTCACTCAGCCCTTCCAAATTGAAATATGAAACCCTGTAATCAGTAGATATTTTATCAAATTCCCGTTACGCAAATTTAAACCTCCGTGTAGTGAAGACTTTCTGGCGACGGTTCTGGTTTCAATCGCACATGTTTTCGCGCGACCGTCTCGTTGTGACTTGCGTTTGATTCTTAGCAGTCTGAAAAAGCAATAAAGCGCGAATCATGAACCTACCAGCTGCAACCATTTGGGTGCGTTTTAGTTGACGTGTTTTGTTCGTGTATGTGTGATTTTTACATCCGTGGTAAACGAGTCGCAATGTGGTCCAAATGTTGTGCTTTAACGTCTTTATGCCGCCACACATATGTGCAAGGTGTTTGTTTTTTTTGAGCACAGATACCAAAAATCAGATGTGCAACTTATGAAACCGTAGGCCGTGTGTTGTGTCAAATATTTAACCATGACATTTCCGGTTGGTTTGCCTGCAAAAATAATCCTGTTCCCGCCAGCCAAGTACGATTTCAACAATTCCGTGTCATTGAACGCTTTTGCGTCGAAGGCAGCAACAAGCCCAGTGATCGTGGGGCACTCTAGTAATGATTTACAATTTTTTACTGACCGTACTTTTAGAGCGTCTACATCGTCATTTTCGGCTAAGCTCAAACTGAATAGCGCTCTTCCATTTTTCCTCGTAACAGTGGGAGAGGGGGTCTCACAAGTGGATTAGCCTAGGCATGGGCGTCCACAGGGGGGGAAAACGGCCATTTGCCCCCCCCAGGAGATTGGGATTAAGAACCAAAATTTTCTGGAAAACCTGAAGTCAGTAGCGTAATACCGATTGATTGATTTAATTCTTGCAATGACAGTTCATTTGCCGATATAACACGCTGCATAAGGTCCAGGTTCACTGTTCTGGTGTCATGCAGTGATGAGCTTGCAGTTCGCTCATGTCCGCTCTTTTTCGTGCAGAGTCAGGTTGCGAAAGTTGCGTGCGGATTATTCTACTGTTGATCTTTGTTGCATAACAATAACATGGCAACAAATCTTCGAAGGTCCACTTCAAGTTATGGTAGCAGGCGTTTTGCCGCATGTACCCAGCGTTGAAAATGTCCAGATAGCCTGCTGTGTACAATATCGTAATATACCTGGCTGTTGCTGCCAACTATAGCAGCACAGCGGCTGCTACATGCGGAGCGCTGAGAATAACATCCCCGGTTGTGCGAAAGCCACTGGAAGCTTCCTTTGGCGAAGTGCCATAGCGCGCGGGCGAAGCACTTCACAGCCAAGCGCTTTTTGTGATTGTTTGCTACCGAAACAAGGGGCATTTTTTCTTTGTGGTGTAGAAAGGGTAATGCTTTTTGTGAACGTCCATTTACATTGCATCTTGAGCAACTCGAAAATGATAAACAAAATGTCGGCGTTTCCCCCCTGGAAAATTTCTGCGGACGCCCATGAGCGTAGTGCCTCGCATCAGCTAAATCCGACCCTGGAGCTACACTTCATAGCTTTTTTTGTTTCGTCAATATTTTTTTATTTTTATTGTGTTTTGTAATTTTTACTACACTGAACTTCCTCTATGAGACCAGAACTAGATTCACTCCCTTGTGTACATAAACTTCACTTTAAGCTGCCTTAGAGTCTAAAATTTCGTAGCGATCCCCTGGTGACCATGCTTAAGTACCTGCAAATAAGCTGTTAACTATAACGTATTCTTTTATCAACAACTAGCAACGAAATAAGTTCACCGACAGAACTTTGATTGCAAGGGCAAGCTGCATACTGTATAACACTCAAAGCCCGCAACCAACCAGTCCTAGCGTAGACAGTAAGCAATGGACGATGTTACGTCACACTGCTGGTAATTACAATGAATGTTCGGGAAAAATCTGATTAAAATTTTCTGGGTGAAAAACTGTACACTGTGGTGGGTGCCACGCATCCCGGTTAAGAACCACTGGAGTAGACACACTTAGGTGCCAAATACCCCAAATGTCAGCACTGTAGGTACTATACCTAACATGTGTTACGGGTTAGCGAACTATAGTGTTAAAAGTGCCTGTGATACTACCCCAACGCCGTTATAAAACGTTTTGTCTGCTTTTATCAATCTGCGTTGTGCAGACAGTGTGTGCTTATGCTCTACGGATTCGTGTCTGGTTCAAAAATTTAAATACCTAAGTTTGAAAACCCGCGATCAGCCCGACTGAGGGTTGCTATAGATTGTGAATCAAATTGCCCCTATAAATTAGAAACAATTCCGAGTTTCCAGTAAATCTTTCAATTTTAGCAACTTACGTTTGTTGTGTCATTCATTGGTGACAAGCGTAAAATTCCTCGTATCTCTGCGCAAAATCTCCGCACGTTTTTCTAAACTACCGCAAAGCGGTGTTAAAATACACAGGTCAAGGGAGCACGATAGCTACGCCCTTTCGCCAATCGAGGAAAGGAAGAAAACGTCGCAGCCGGCCATACTCGCCCGATACGGAACAAATGACGGAAAGTACGACCTGGTGGCTGTGGGGAAGTGACGAAAGAATTTCCGATTTCAGTAAATCTTTTTCGACAATTCCTGACATGTGCAAAGCTTCAGTAAAACCCATAGAGCAGCCTTTCGATCGTCAACAGGTCAGTACAGTCTTGTGTGATCGAAACGTATGGCAAAAAAGTAAGGCACATTTATTGCAGGATTTACCGTCTGCTGCTGACTTCCTCGGCCAACTGTTCGAATGATGCATTTGAAGGAGAGCGACAGTTGACCCTCGTTTCTTTTTTTCTTTAAGTGCATTTCATAAACAACAAAGGACACGCGGCGTTTCGATTGTTGCGTGTTATTCGTATCAACAGAATATAATCTCTAAAAAGATGCACACAAACAAAATTCGCATGAGCATTTTTAAGCGGTTATATCCACTTAACTAATGTTCGCCACAATACCTAAGATTTTAAGCGATCTTTTCCAAAGAAAAATGCTGTATAGACAGGAAATGGTTATGAGAAAAGTCGAAGAACAACGCAAACACGATAAAGAATGTTTTTGAAAAGCAATAAACATCTGAAGGAAAAACAACACGACCACAAAGAAGCAGCAAACGCTGGATAACAGGTTTCTGTGATCTCCGAGCTGCTATCGATAGCACATCATTTCCCGACTTTGGTAAAGGCACATGTATGCGTCACACAAAAGTCTCCGCATGTGTTCCGGCATGTCACGCTGGTCCATTTCAAGCAGTCTGCTGTTGTCCAACTCGAGCCACTTCTCGAAATCTTCACAGTAAGTTACCTCCGGGATGTTGTAGCCGCTTTGCTCGCCGACGCGATCGGCCATACTGTCAAAAAAGCACCACTTCGCATTCCGACCATAGCCGCACCTGGAAAAGAAAAAGATAATTTTCAGGCTTGTCCATGGGATGGCGAAGTGGACTTGATAAATATCTTATATCCCATCCTTTAAGTATTTTTTAACGTCAAATGGCAGAATTATCTGAATTAAATGCACTTACTGACTACAAAGCTATATGCTCACATTGCACAATGAGTATTATACGTGGTGTAGTGACGCAAGTTTCCCGAAAATAAGGTTGTTCGGCTTTTTATAAGTGACGACTTAAAAAACATCGCTCAGTTTTCACGGGCACTTTCTCAACCGTGGCTGCTCTCAACTGGGTTTGAATCTCTACGCCTCGATCTTGCAAGTATGCTGGATTTATACCGGGGAATAGGTGATTAAATAAATTTAAGCGAAGATGGTCTGTCAAGTTTTTCGTTAAAATAATCTACAGTCTCTGCGGACACAAGGAGCTCTTTCAAAAAAAACTAAACGGTTGTGGCCCGAGATTTCATCCCGAAAATCCATGATTGAGACAGAGGCTAGCTACTTGAAAATCTGTCAGATTGGCCGAAATTTTTCTAGGATCTCTCAAAAAAAATTGTCGAATTTGTCGTATTTTTCTTTTCCTACAGACATGACAAACAGTGAAGCGGTTGAATTACGGAAGCTTTACTAAGACATATCGTTAGAACATTCAGGATCTCGAGACGGAGAAACGCAGATTTCGAAAACCACACTCGCAAACATAGGTCAAACAGTGTCCACCAGTGATTCTCAACGTGGTCCACTTGGAATTTCTAGCGGTCCACAGAGGGTTCCGTAAATCCTTTATGAAGCGTTCCAGAAAATTGTAACCTTTACCGTACAATAAATTATGGAAGACCATTTTGCTGTACGTTCTTGTGTTTAACTACGGTAGAACTCGTCAATTCGCTAATTCGTCACTTTTTCGTCGGTCCCGGAAGAATTCCTATCTTTTGTGTACATTTCTGTTCATCTAATTGGTCATCATGTAATTCGCTCAATTCGTCACCTCTTTCTATCCCTTAGAAGCGTTTTGTTCAATTAATAATTTCGCTTTTAATGTTTAATCAGCTAGTACGTGTGGGAATTCACAAAAATTAAGGATCTTTATGTGAGAATTGTTGCACCTCGCAATTTGTTTATCGAATTGATACACGAGGTGCGAAGCGCGACCCGACTCCCCATTGAGAGAACGTGGGGAGTATTTGCAGTTTGTTAAAGATTTAAAAGGTGTTGGATTAAATGGAGGAGTCCAGATAGAGTAGAGGAATTAATTGTTGTATTCAACCATGACGTCCTAAACTTGTATTTTACTGCAAATAAGAGCACTATGTATAGGAGTTGCTATGATAAAGTATACCAGCTTCTGTGACAGAGTTTTCACCTGTTTGCATAATTCGTCAGTTCGCTTAATTCAGAGGTTCCCAACCTGGGGTACATGTACCCCAAGGGGTACATTTAAGGTTAGCAATAGAAGAGAAATATATATTTACATATCTTTGATTTCCAAATATTTACAGATATATCAGTGAATATTATTTTCAAAAGCCGTTATATGCTTATTTTTAGATATATCTGAAATTTTAGGGGTGCATGTTCACCTATCGAAATGCTGATGGGGTACATGCATATCTTTCGAAATGCTGAAGGGGTACATCAGTGGTGCTTAAACCGTGGCCCGCAAGGCCTTCTGGAGTGGCCCGCGAAGCAATTTTAATTGGAAAGAAAACTTAACACTATAATCATTTGAGAGAATTTTTATTGAGATTATTAATTCTTGTGGCCCGCGAAGGGTTTCTGAAAGGCAAATGTGGCCCACGAGCCAAAAAGTTTGAGCGCTACTGGGGTACATGCTCATCTGTCGGAATGCTGAAGGGGTACATGGTCAGAGAAAGGTTGGGAACACCTGTTTGCCTAATTCGTCACTTTTTTTCTAATCCCTTGAGGTGACGAATTAAGCAAACTCTACTGTACTTGTTCACAAAGTGTCAACACAGCAAAATGGTCCATCTCCATGAGCCTGAAACGTTTGAGAACCACTGGTGTACATTGACACTTTTTTGTAATATCTGTGGTTTGGAGATATCGGATAAGTATTCAATCTGGAGTGAACGGTAACACCCGTTCAAAAAATCTGTAAATATTTTGAAATGTTTTAGTATGCCCATTACCATGAAAGTGTTAAAAAAGTTAAAATTTGGTGTTGTATTTGGTGCCCCTTTTTGACTGCGCGGGACATACAATTGAATTTTGTCTCCATTTTCTGATTTTTGCAATTAGATAACACGGCCTGGTAGATTATATTCCTTGGGATGAGCTTAGCCAACCTTTTTATATCTTCTGATGTCTAAATTAACTAAAGAAATAAAAAAAATGAAAATCACCCAGTGACAACATACATTTACGTAAACTGCATAACTCACTGAAACATCTTAGCTGCTCGGGTACAGACAAGGAAAATTTATTCTGATGGCAGTTTTTCAACAACTTATTTTATGCACACTTCCCTTTCTCAAAGTTTTCTTTGTTTGGTGGTTGTAATTATAATTAATTATCAATGTAAAGAAACTATTTTCATGTAATTTGTGCTCTGTGCGTTCTTCTCTTTACCCATCTTGAACGACATGAAATGCCTTCGCTTTCAAAATTTCTAACTTAACTGATGCTTATATATCTCAGCTGCTAAAATTCAAAAAATTAATATTTATCAAGCTAAACACACAAGGAACAGGGAAACGTACGATGCGCAGAAGAAAGCAACGAAAACATTCAAAGCAACAGTGAGATGTTTTCGTTTGTAGAAACGCAGCCTACGTTGTTGAGATACAGAATAACTAGATGAGGCGAACGAACACATATCTAAACTGATAGGACGGGCCTNACTTGGCATGTTTACTGTTTCTTGTAGGAACCTCAGAAAGCAGTGAGTTTTAGNCTGTTGCAAACTAATCGGACGATCGCNGACCTTANNNNTTTCAGTCCGCTCAGGAAAGCTTACGCATGAAGAAAATTGTATTGGGACTAGTGCAGCGAATGACAAATTATGCCGGCTGCCCCTCGTAACCATACGCATCTTAGTCGCGTAATAAGGTGGGTATTTGTTCGCATAATAATATGTAGGGCAATTACTGAAAAAAATGATGAAAATTCAGGAAACATTTTGTGATATTTAAGGAAAAACCGATGGACATTGAAGATTACGAGTTGATCTGTACCAATTAAAATAAAACGTAGTGACCTTTCAGCACTTCCGACAATACAGTATTTGCAAAAAAATCGACGTTTATCCCAGGCAAAAACGCATAATCAACTAATTTTAAAAACCAAAGGGTATGCGTTTCCCTGGTGCTACTCCATGACTACGACCCTGCGAGGCGGCGCATGACGTGTCTAAACGCACAGGGGCGTAATTTTTCCTCTGTACCATACTGCACCTCTGTCCTGATGCGTCCGAGCAACGCACGCCGACGAAACTATCGACGTTCCCTCTCAGCAAGCAACGATTGACGTCATACCACAATGACACCGTGTCTCTAACTGCTGACAAAGCTTCGTGCACAGGGCTACAACCTCAAATTAGAATTTTTCTCAGATGATGAAATTTAAGCGGATTTTAAACGGCTTTTGGCAGTGAAGCATTAAGCTTTATATGAAATGCTCTTTTGCGGTGATTTCAGTCCGTGTAGTTGGCAGACGCAGTTTTTTTATCGATAGAATATGCATTGATAGCAAAGTGATGTCAATTTCGGATGTGCGTCTTTGCTTACATGGCCATGTACAAACAACGTGGACGCCAACACAACCGGCTGCAAGAGCGGCGAAGGTGCGCAACAAGTACCAGAATTTTGGCATTCTTTTTTCAGTTGAACGCAAAACTACTGCCACATGAATGACCTTGAAATAATTGGAATACAGCCGTCAAAAGACTACTTCGCAAACCAAACTATACCGGTTCTATGCTTGGTCAGCATTTAAGGGGAGGCTTACACTACACGGTGAGGTTTGATTCAAGTTCTGCATGATTCACTTACTCATCCTTTCAAGAAGCATCTACTAAAAATGGTGCAGTTTCCCAATCATTAAACCAGGACCCATTGTTGGATCCTGGGGCGGTTTTGTAGTGAGCCAATAAGCTCTTTGAAAAAAAACACTTGAACCAAAGTGTGCTTGAAAAGCAAAACAATTGTCAGAAGGTAGAGAAAAACGACAAGTGGCATCAGAAATTTTCACTCCACCCTTTGTGGTTCACAAAAACGCCCTGCTCCTCGTGCTACATACACAAAGAAGTATGTCACTGTCGTCATCTCTAAGATCATGGACCACAAAATATTTATTAAACAGCGATCAGGGTCACATATAAAAAGTTGGGAAGCATTGGTCAAGCGTCGAAATAAACGTTGGAGGAAAGAATGTATACTTGAAAAGGATGTTTGTTAGATGCGAACACTGACTTTTTGTCTTTTAGTGAAGTTACGAAAGCGCAAGTTTTAGTAGAGCCGGCCCTAGTAGGTGCAGGGCCCAATGCAAGACCTAGGCGCGAGGGCCCTGTGGACAGTGGTTTTATGATGTCATCGTGTTCAGTAAACCGTGCTATACGACTGTGATAGAGCGCAGATACAAAACCTTAGCAGAGATTGAGTACGTTTGCTAACGTTCGATCATAGAGAAAATTGATCACTAGTTCTAACGAGAGCGTTGGTTATTAACAATGCGAAAAGATGAACAATCTACCTAAAGCATTGAAAGGTGGGAAGACAAAGCTAGCAACACATAAAAGTTAAGCGATAGAAAGTTGGGATCGCCCCCCAACTGCTCTAATTTTGCGCTGCATTTACAATCAATAAACTAGGAAGTTTATAACACATTTTCTCCCCTGAAAAAATGCTTGGTTTTGTCAATTTGTTTACAGCCATGTCCTTAAGGGACTCCATGAAACCACAGACAGCCAAGCAGATTCAAACCACTAAATTTGTTTCAAATCTCATCCTTTCAACTACATTCAAGAACTTGCACTATCACACTATTAAGCAAAGTTTATTACTTTACACTGCAATTTACAATAGACTAAATCAAAAAGGCAAATTGAGTTTGATACAAATTAATGGAGTACAAAACAGGTCTACGCATGAACACAACAAAAGTCTTGGGATTTCACATCCATATGCACTATATACTCGTATGCTCAGTCGTCCACACTATGTGAAAAGCTTCTGTCTCTGACAGTGAAAAAAAATAGCATTTGGTTTACATTTTTGGCCTTACTTTAACTCACTGTTTTTTTAAGGTATTGAAGTTACTTTGAAGCTTTTCCTTATTTACACATTAGAGATGCTGTTGTGGGCCCTTTTGTAAGCAAAGCACTTCCACATTACAGTTGCTGTTGGGGTCCCTTTGAAAGCAGAGTACTTACACATTACAGTTGCTGTTGGGGCCCCTTTGAAAGCAGAGTACTTACACATTACAGTTGCTGTTGGGGGCACTTCAACAGCAGAATACTTCCACATTACAGTTGCTGTTGGAGGCCGCTTTGAAAGCAGAGTATGATTTGCTTCAGATAATGAGTGGATAAAAAGTTTTTCACCAAAACTGAGGAAAATTTGCGCGCGAAACACCTCGAGGGTGGCTACACAAGGCTGGGGCCGAGGCAAGTGCCTCGCTCGCCTCCCCTTAAATACACCAATAGGTATGCGTTGCATTCCAAGCCATTAGGACGAAATACTCACTTAGCAAAAGAAACGTAGTGACTGGTGTCAATGCAAACCACTGCATAAAGGTCCAAGATTTGGCGCTCCATCGTTGCTTCACCTTCCTGCGCTGCAAAAGACCTGCGAAAGAAGTAACTCAGCACTTAATATGCGCTTCGTCCAGCAACAATAACGATTGTTTTTCAATTCTACCTGTATTCGTCGAAGACGTCAGTTTTTTTGTACTTGTGCTGTCGCCTTAGCGGGTGCTGATGACAGATGCTCACGCATTGCTGGCAGTATGAGCTGATGTGTTCCTGACGAAAATAAAAGAGCTTCGTTGTAACAGCATATGTGAGGTGGGTGCCAAACGGCAATATTGACCCCACAACGTGTTGGGTGAAAAGAAAAAGGCATAAATTCAATAATAGTTTCACGGCTATTGGCGGAGGCTGAATCTATAGTAGCTAATATTATAAAAACTAAACGATTTAGAAAAAAAGTTTGGCCAACTCGAATAGCTAAGAACTTATCTCGTTCATTTACCTAAAAAGTTATTGCCAGGTGCTATCGTCCACGCAGCAGTAGCCGTCGTAACGTGCCTGCTACTTTGAAATTACATGGGTTTCGGACCTAGCTTAAAGAGAAGCGTTTGAATGCTGGTCTCTGGCTCCAGATGACATATTACACCCAGTTCATTAAGTATCTTCCATGCTTGGAAATTGAGTTCAACTTCGGGTTTCGGTTAAGTCCTCACAAAACTCTAGTCTGTGCATGTCTCAACAATACTGTATACAGGGTAAAACCTATTGTTGAAGTGACTTCGCATCATTTGACAACTGGCGCACACTGTTCGCGCTCCACCTGCATCGAGCGCTCGATCGAGCATTGCTTGCACTCGTACTCGGCCAAGCTCCCACAGACCGTGCAGCTTCTCGGGAACCGTTCAACCATGTCGGTGATGTCGAGCGTCAGACTGGGCCGGACACGATTGTACATTCTGTAGTCTTTACCGAACCTGCATGCAAGCATTATGAAATCGAGATTTAAGAACTTCAGACGTGCATATCGGTGTAACAGACCTGTAGTTTATCGGTGGGCACAAAATGTTTAAGGAACGAAATAAAATTTCCCAGTCAGAAACTCTCTCGAAGATTGAGGATAGCTATGTTTTTTTTCTTAAAATTGCAAAACTTGGCCAAGAGCTAGCAGATTTTGGGCTACAAATTAATATACAACTTCTATCGTATTTGCATTTGATGCAAACAGTTGTTCAACCACCACAAACACATTTATCAATCATCAAGAATGATATTTTTGCCAGATGAATTTGTTTTGGCCAGCAAAACGCAACTTGCTCTGTGAGGACAGCTGGCGGCTCACTAACGTGGAACACGCACTTTGCATGCTAAAAATTTAAATTTTATGAAGTCGGCCAGTATTTCCAGTAGCCACCGTGAAGGCGAAACAAATGACAACAAAGAAATTACATCACGCGCATCTCAAATCGCTCTTTTTCATAAACGAGCCATACCGAGGCATTTGAAGGATAAGGCACACAGGGACCTCGCGAAACTTCAAGTCGGACGCGAGAAACGACTGTTCGATCAGCAGCTGAGTGCTGGGAAGGACCATTTTCTCGTCTTTGTCGATGAAGATTTGATAGAAAAAGCATTCCTGGATGCGATCTGAGTCTCCTTGGCGCAGCTCGAATAGCGGTTCAGCTTTGAAAACCTAGAAAAATAATGGAACGGGCTCAGAATAAGGGATTCATTATATCAGGAGTGCCCAACTTGCGGCCCGTTGAGTCCTTCCGAGTGGCCCGCGAGTTCATTTTCACCAGAAGTAAAAAATAATCCATACCGATCTAAATTCGAGTCAAGCGATATTTTACTATCACAATGTCTTTTCAGCATGCGTAATGAGAATGATTGCAAATGTTTTTTGTTACGTCACCAGTCGTCACAACAGATCAACCATTCACAGAACTTTCGCACGCGTGTTATGTTGCAACCTACACACGAGAGATAAAGCTCACTTCGAGTACATTTGAACTGTTTTAAGCGTAGGTGTACGAAATGGGGATGCGACCTTGAAAATTTACGATTATTCGGGCAATCATTTTCAGTATCTCATTTTTGCTTTCTGATAAAGAAGTATTAAATTAAAACAATTTTGTCAGATTTGGGTAAAATTAGAAAGTTTCACAAATTCAAATAGAATAGTTTCACAATTGATGTCACATGTGGGCACCACAAACAGATGACACATTCAAGACTAAAGGTGACCAAGTGGCAACAGAGAGACCTCTATTGCTACGTTATCTGTTTGATTTTTAATCTCTAGCCCAGGCCCGTAACCAGCTTGAGACACCAGGAGGGGCGAAGAGTTTTCTGAGAGGGGCCCAAAATTTTTGAACTGTGTCCAATAGTTTTAAACTATGTCCAACACATTATTCCAGGGGGGGCGAACATTTTTCTAGGAGAGGCTTTCGCCCCCCCTGGTTACGGACCTGCTCTGACCTCCTGGCGATGCAGTCCGACTTTGACTTCACTCACGTACTGAGGTTAGATGGCGCCCGGGTCAGGAAACAAGTTTGGCACCTCCACGTTGGAACCTAAGGACAGGTCTTTCGGAAGTCAATGCACTGTACTGAACAAAGTACTTCGGACATTGCTGGGACTTTTCGGCTCCCGGGGCATCGTTCCCCCTCTTGCCTCCCTCGGCACGCCCCTACCCTACAGGTCATTAACTTCTTTCGTGCAAGTTAAAATAAGCCGATTTGCTTGATACGCAAAAAAGAAGTCAGACTTCAAAGAACACAACACACACAGCAGCTATGACGCCGGGCATGCATCTGCTTATGACAAATTAGTTTTCTCAACTATTTCCTCACAGCAGAAGAATCAGCAGTGAAGGCGACTACGCAGCTCCTTCGGTTTGCAAAAAGATTGTATATTCAGCAACGAAATGTAGTTTAAACTCTGATAGGTCGGGTGTCGCTTACGCACACACGCGGGTAAGTTGTCGCCATCAACTTCATTGTGATTTGTGACATTGCAATTCCTCCTCCCACCACTGTTCAAACGGCAAGTCGCCCTGCTTTTTTGAAAAACGAACCATGAACTGAAACACAGACTGAACAGGAGCAGCTGAAGCTGCAAGCCGTACGTGAATAAGCAGTGTCTGAAGAAATTCTTCGGGATCTTTCTCCTCATTCGTAAGGCCTGTCACCGACGTGAGCCCGTCGAGCAATTCGCGAAAGCGCATAATGCGGTCGGCGCGCACGAAGTTCTGCCTGCGCAGAGGGTTGACGATATCTTCACGGAGGACCTGGGCAATGTATGTGAAGCATTCATGTTAGTAAGACCCCGAAACACGAGCAACGCGAACGAAACGTCATGCTGTGTACCTGTTGAACCTGTTCGTACAGTGGAATGTCTTCGTCGTTTTTCTTTCGCAGCAGCAAGGAATCGAGGCAGTAGGTGTAGGCGAAAAGGCTGTACACGAAAAGCTAGGTATACTTGTAGGAATAGGACGACCAAAAAAACAGGAGGTAGGTGGAAGAGGAAATCAGGGAAAATGGACAGGGTCAGGAAGATTTGAATCGGATAAGGTGGAAAAAAGAACTGAAATCAGTTGGAAGGTCATTTTCCCCCATCGGTATGGGGGATAATACAGGAGTCAAAACGTGCACTACTACTACAAGCGTAAGCAGAAAGCAAAGGCGCAACTGAGCAGTGTGGGGAACGCTAGCGACGATCTACTAACAACCGGTTGCACACCTGAGCCATTACCTTCGCAATATTGCAAAAAACGCAGGTGCATTAAGCAGCGGATTTAACCGGCGTACGACAACGGATTAAAAATCTCACAACAGAGAAAGGAATTAATTAGCACAGGTCACCGGCCGTTACAGACATCGATTTTTAACGAACGATTGAATTGGACTGGACCTGTACCGGTTATCGACCGACGATACACAGTAAAAACTGCTGACCAGCCGGTTCCGATCGATCCAACAGAGCAATGCAATTACTTTCATTGCGAGGTCTGTGACAAGTGTGATGCCACGCATTCCATGCACAGTGCGTGAAGCGCAACAGTTACGTCTGGAAATTTCGCATGCACCATCTTCAAAACGCTCTAATTTACTCCAATATAGCGCGAGTAAAATGTTTTACTTGCTGAGCATCTACTGCACATCAACGTGTGATTGCTAGATTGTAGCCAGTTTGCAAGTCTATGCTAACGAATAACACTGCTTCGACAAGCTTATATTTACCTGAACAGGGTGCTGTCTAGGTAGCAAGAATTGTGATGACCTTGGATGCCCTTTCCTTTCCCAAGCATGTCTTCCTTGAGCTTGGCTGGTGGTTGGATGCAGCCAGGAATACGAGGAGCATCGAAATCTCCAAATCTGCTTGGTCTTTTTTGTATGGCAGAGGGTGGTTTGTAACGCGTGTTATCTACAATTAAGTGTGTTTGTTTGTGAAGAGTTTTAGCAAGGTACTGCTTCAAATATTCGGCATTTGCAAACTTTCCTCACTCGACAGCTTCACTTAATTGTCGTCGAATCAATGGACATTGCGGTCAGGCATGAAGCACTGGCGTCTAAACTAGTTTGACCGCACAACTGACTTACGCTGTTGACGAAACCAATCGGTAATGGCAACGCTTCAAGACAAAATGCTCAGCAGCGACGCTGCTGCATGCAAACGACAGCCATCGCCGATGAGTGATGACGCATTGTCACGGTCTGTCATGTTAATGGCGTCTTGTTTTAAACACGATCGGCGAGTGCACATTTACCCTTCTTGCAACAAAAACTACGTTTTCCAATAACCATTTTCGATCAAAAAATTTGGTATCACAAATGAGAATGGGTTCTGTGCGCGACAAGCCTGCGCGGTGCGCCAGCATGTGGCCGACTGGGTCTGAGCTAGGTCAAGAGGACTACTGCAAACTACAAGGCAATATTTCGAACAACTCACATATACAACAATACCAATAAAACTTCTGGGACAAAATGCCCCTGGGTGTCACTAACCCTTTTTGTAGGTGGCATTATCAAAGTCGCAACAGCAGACAGCACCTCCTTTTGTGAGGATTTTGTCCATTCCACGCAGTTTACATATTATGTGAAAGCATCGTGAAGCTTTTATGACATACGTTCAGTTGTTTGAGGTGATATATTGTTTGAAGACAACTCTCAAGTTGATCACTGGAACTCAACCTTCCCGAAGCATGCTCTACTTTAACACCTTCGGTGCGGTGTAAATTCCACGCGATTATTCAGCTGGTGCGGGACGGTTTTTACGTTGTTTTCATCCAACAGCTATACCCAAATTGAATAACTCAAAAAGTACTAGCCCGATTGACCTTAAATTTTCAGGAAAGATGCATTTTCACTAGAAGAGGATGCGTCTAAAATTTGGTTGCAAAAGACCAAGCATGTTAAAACTTATTGCGCTTTACTCAATAACTACTGAACCCAAACTAGCGCGTTGCCAGCCACGCGCACAAACAATTAGTCCGATGCGCTGGGAACAGTCCGGGTTGCTCGATTCAACAATTATTAACTCGCCAACTTCTTGGTGCACTGAATTCAAATTTTCAGGCAAAATGCATAACAATCTGAAGATAATTCTTGTAAATTTTGGTTGCACAAACCTTAGTTTGAAAAAGTTATGGTGCTTTACAGAACAACTGCTCAACCCTGCTGAATAAGGATGAAGTTTCGTCGCCTACGCGCGTCTGTAGTTACGAAACGAAAGTACCTAACTCCGAAGCTTGTCGTTAGAATTACTTCAAACTTTCAGAGATGATGAGAATAGGTATGAATATTATACAGTATGTAGAAAATTTTATGTGCCCGAATACGACTAAAAAAAGTTATCCTTATACACGCAACAACTGCCAGGACCTAAGTGTCTTGCAAGAAGTGTTGTAGCCAGGGCTTCAAAAAATGTAAATTTCCCGTGAAGCTTGTCGAAATTTCCCGTGACTCGCAAGTTGAACACGATCGCCGCTTTGTGACGTCGCAAAAGTGTTTTCTTGAAAACGTTGCATTTAAGAGCCTTAACTATCACTGCGTTCACATAGATCAACTTGGATTGATGCAGCCTACTAGCATCGGTCCACATTCAACGCGTAAATAGTTACATCGCCGCAGTGTACGACACTACCGCTCGGTACCCAAAAACGAGACACTGAAAGAGTGCAAAACCGATGGAAGTGGCAAATTCTCGCGCCTAATGTTTGCTTAACCCGCTTCTAAAATAGGTATTTTGTGGGCACTATTCAATTTACAAGGAATTTTTTTACTACATTAGAGTTTTAGATAATTTATTTAAGTAATATGGACTGCTTCCATGAAGCTTCGAAACAATCGCCGGCATATGGAAAATCGTAACACGGTTTCTAACGACCAACCAAATCGTAGTTTGTAGACCATTGAGAGACTTCTAGACACCAAACTAAAGATATCCTATGGGTAATAAATTTTAACCATCTCTAACGCATGTGTCACGGTAAGATTGTACGTAACTCGCACAGCAGGGTCGAGCAATTCCTACTCTCAAGACGCGTAATCACGGCATGCCTGTAGCTCCTGCACAGTATAAGCCAGTGGTTCTCAATTTTTTCGCTGAAGGGAGCCAAATCCGGATCTACGATCTTGTGAGAGTCGCACTAAAAAATTTTTAATGCAAGTCAATTCACACGTTTTGTTTTATTGCAGAAAGAAGTCAGTTACACAAAATATTAGCGGTTTTATTCATAGGCGTAGACAGGGGGGCCTATGGGGGCCATTCACCTCCTAATTTTTAGAACATAGTCGTTTTGTGCTTTGATAGGCGGTATGCC
>JGI24159J19872_10003957_pt1 | contig 18763 bp, 11 predicted proteins | sample Ectturendosymbi4_FD_19872 | JGI IMG/M metagenome (IMG submission 19872) | reverse complement strand
CAGAAACAAAAGGATTCGGAAACTTATATATTTGAGTGTTCTGCAACCACAAAAACGCCAATGACCTGTCAAAGCAGGCAGCTGGTGATGAGCCACTACTAGAAAATCTAGGAATTTTTGCTGTTGAGAAAAAAGTGATAAGCATAGTTTGCAGTTTGTCAAGTGAAAACAACTTTTATGCCCGGAATCAAAAGTTTTGTGCATGCCGACAATGACATGAATTTGATAAACATGATCATGAACCTTACCTGGCCTTAACGAATGTTGGAAGAAACTTGTGACGCATACAAAGAAGTTCCTCTTTTGCAATGTGTTGTACTTCTATAAACACATCCAGTAGTCTTTAGTTTACAATAAGCTTCTCAGAATTGTAAACGGGTCTGATTTTTAAGCCCAAAATTGACCCGACATATATTTTTTAAAGGTTTTCGTGTCTAAATAGGGCCAGATTTACCTAGTGAGACAAGATATCCGCAAGAGCAGGGTGTTGGTGGAATGGCAAAGGAATTATGAGTAAATAATTCACAATTATTCATTTTTATTGAAGACTTAATCAATTCGATTGCTTCAACAGTAACTGGCGACAAAAGTGTCCGTCGTTGCGAAAAATTTTTATATGCAGGCAGGTCCGAAATCGGCCCGAAACATTTTGACAAATCTAAGCCCGAACACGGCCTGACCCGAAAAGTCCGGCCCTACTTACAACTCTGAAGCTTCCTGAAGGTAATTCGTCTATTTCATCTGATGCCAGTGGCGTAGCCAGTCCCAAATTTTTTAGGGGCCAAAAATTTGGGGTGTGGAAAAATATTCGATTTTAGGCGAGCAACAGTATTTTTGTTTGGGAGTGGGACGCCGGTTCTCAAAGCACAAAATGGCTAGATACGCTAAAAATTTGGGGGGCATGGCCCCTTGTGTCCCCTGCCTGCCCTATGTCTGATGCATGTTTTTGTGTAAAACGAAGGTTTTCTTGTTACAGTGATTGCCACACACCAATTAAAATGGATAGAGTTTGTCGATGGACTTGCACCCTGTTGAACCCAAAAATTTCTCTCCTGCTGCTGAAAACCTGATTTATGAAATAGAAGAATAATGATGCATTGGAAAATAGGCAGTGGGTGTTAAAATCAGAGAGCTTTTTTGAAAACACCAGCGTATTTTTGCTCCAGTTTTTTAAAGTAGCATGAAATCCTAAATTCTTTCTATTTTGATTATAAATTTCTCAAATGGTCCAGCTTGACAGGATATATGTTCTCAATGACCGTTCATACAAAAAGGCTAGTCAGTGTATGTGAAAAAGGACCGATAAGCACAAGATTGGATAAACTGCTAAAGAATTCAAAATTATTTTCAAAATGGGATTGCTCCATCACTTGAATTCTGTATCTCAGCTGCAAATCCCGGGTTGTTATTTGAAATTTGAAACACGGGTTAGTCAAGCTAATGCAGTATTACGTGAGATTTATCGTTCTGTGGTCACAAAACAGGAGCTTTCAACCACCGTAAAAACTGTCAGTTTTAGATCAAGTTTCGTTTCGATCTTTACCTAGTGTCATGAATCTTGGGTAATTACCAAAATGGTGCTGTTTCAAGTACAAGCGGCAGAGATGGGATTTTCGCGAGAAGTTTACGGCATGGCACTTCACGACAAAAAACGTAGATGTGTAATTCGTAAAACCTTTAATACAGAACGTAGCTACTTCTCCAAATCGAGAGATCGCTGATAAGATGGATCAGCCACATGGCCAGAATGTCCCGGGAAAGATTGACGAGGCCAGTTCTGCTGGACACATCCACGGGAAAGCGGCCCAGAGGTCGACCAAAGACCTGATGGAGTGGCTACATCTGCGACCTGACTTAGTCCCGTCTTGGTGTGAAGCCAGCGGAACTGTCGATGATTGCTGAAAAGGCGTTATGCATTTCGAGTCCTCGTAGGGCTGCTATACCCACGGCCCTCCTGAGAGGAAAAAGGGATGTGAAAATGGAAGAATGAATTTGAATGAAGTTCTGCGTTAGTCATGTGTATCGCTGTTGCCAGTCCAACGATGACAATTTTCACATTTTGTTCCTGTCGAATGTTAATTGGTGGGAAGGTATTACTAGTGTCTATTGGAAATGGTGGAAAAAGACTGACGAAAAAACTTTCGCGAAGAAAACTCTTGTTGTGGAAAACCTAGTTTGTACGCGAGCTGACATCTTATTTTGAGAGTCTGAACAGGTTTATAATGTCACAAAGAGTGAAAAAATGTCGAACTGAGAGATTGCTTCAAGACAAAAAACACAGTATTAAATGGCTTAGCAAACATGTTCTGCAGTTTGTATTTTGCTTGCTATTGCAATGCTTGCCAACGAGAAGCAGACTGAAAAATATAAGCTTTTTCAAAAGGAGGAGGGTGAAGAAGAAATATATCGATATCACGTGACCAACTTTGATTCCAAAGCGTTTGATTAGAAATATGTATTCTGGACAAACGAAACGTAATAAAAAAGTATTTAAATCGCAAATGGTATATTGCATGGTAACACTAAAAACTATGGAGAGGCATTTCTAACTCTTCCAACATATTTGCAGCGGTGTTTTCAGAGTTCATCACAATTTTGTAATACAACACAATTTTTCACAAAAATGGTGCAACTTTACATACTTGTATGCACGGGCGTCTGAAGGAATTTTTCCATGGGGGGCCACTATTGGATTTTTCCAAAAGTTTTTCTAGGGGGGCCAAAAGTGATGAAATTTGTTTTTTACCACCCGAAACCAAGAAAACAGCTTTTTGCTGAAATTTTCAAATTCTTGCCCCTCTTCCGACACCCATGCTTGTGTGTAGAAAATGTTCGTGCCACACCATTAAACAATTGGTGTAATTACAAGCGTTTTAACACCATTCTAAATAGTGAAATTTTACTGAATCTTATACGCAAAATTAAATATTTGGCAGATCAATTTCAATTGTGTTTTTGTTTTTGCGTTGGCAACGCTAAACAACTATATTTTATTTCTGCATTGGCAACACAATTGGCATCCTTAGGGACAACTTGCTAGTTGTTTTGTCATGTCTTTGCATTCCTGTGCCTAATGCAGTTGTAGAATGAGTATTCAGTCATGATACTTCTGTGTTCACGATGTGGAAAAATTGTGTGTTTTAAGAATGTATCAATGCTGTTACATTTTTGCCTGTTTTGCTGTGTTCTTGTTTTTTTAACAACCCAGTAGCGACTCCGGCACACGGGCTCAGCCCGAGTCTTCAATTACGATTTATATCGGAGAATGCATGCTTGCTTGCTTTGTATATTTGTGCCACTACCCACGGTCCCACTTCACTTGGACCTTGTCACTGTTCATATATTTTCATTCCATGTCTGGCCTTTGCTGTTCATGTTGCAGGTGACCTGAATAAAACAACATCGTTCGTAGTAGGCGTTCTCTCGACTTTGTTCGCTCACGCTTCACTCGAGCGCATCTATCAGACAGTTCCCATTTCGAGAATAATTTCAAACAAACGGTAAATTTTCCAGCAACTCGGACTAATATGAATGAGCCTAGTAAGCAGAGGAATGACTGGCGTTATCATTACTCTGTGACGTGCGTTACTCAACAATGGAGAAGTTATCATGAGAACTTCTCATTTATTATTACTAACGTCACAGAGCAACACTAATGCCAACCAGAATGAAAGCAAATGGACATTTCAGTGACGCAAAGCGTCGAACGGTTTTATTCAGTCAGAAGAAATCGTATGATGAGCCCGAGTGACGCTGTTGACGTGGATCACTCCTGTAACAGACTATTTGAATTTTAGGTGGTTCACTGAAACGTTTTCATAGTGGTGTAATTTTGTCTAAACTAGTGTAATTTAGACCTTCATATGGTGTAAAGGTAATGACATCATATTTTAATGCTTGTGACGTCACAGTTGCCAAATCAAACCACAAAAATTTTCTNTAGATTTTTGACGTGCACTTGTGCCCCCCCCACTTTGAAAAAGGTTCCGCCACCCATGAAAATAACCCTAAACTTAATATGTCGCAAACAGCCACTCTTTGGATCTATGGTGCTAGTAATAACACTTATCCCACTATTTTAATAAGATGCCACGTACTCATAGCTGCGTGTCAATGGCTTTCCTGAAGCTTTATCTACTCTTTCCTTCTCACAGCAACCTGTCATTTCTGAGGCAGTAGCGCCTGACCGTACTTTGTTTAATGCTTATCGTGTTCTAAATTAGGGAGGCATACGGCGTGCACGTGGTTGAAAGTAAGTTGAAAAACAGGGTATGTGCCACAAAACAGGCGTTTCATTACAGATGTGATTTTCCATAGGGTCAAAATCGTAGAAATGCATCAAAATACTTAGCCACAAATTTCAGTTGAAACCAACATGAATGAAAGGTGCGTTTAAGTAGCAAAGTTTGCGATAACCGGAGTTGTCGGATGCACAGTAGCTTCGTGTAACATAGAACGTTTTTTTTTCAACGTAAAACTGAATGTTTTCTTAAACGAACCTCGTATTTTTGTCTGAGTCATGAACTTTTCATTAGAACTGGGAAGGTATTTTTGATAATCTATGCTACTAAAAATCAAAACGAAAAATTCCTGCATTGGTTTACAGTCAAATATTCTGCGATACAGAAACAGCGCAAACCACGTGCTCATAATTGCCTACGCAGCGCAATAAAAAGTTGACTAAAAATTGGTGAGATTTGGAAGTCGGTGGAGTTATATATATGTTTTCACACAGGAGTGTTTTTAATGCGCACAAGAAGAACACGAAAGATTTTTTAAAACTTATCACTTTATCAGTAGCCCATTAGTGGTCCAATGTCATTTTTTCCACAGAGCGATAGGTTTTTGTCTTATTGTACACATTTTTTACTCAAGGTTCTTGTTTCAAACTAATCTTTCACTTACTGCAGTAAACGAGGGTGTTGTGTATCAGTTGATTTTACGAAAGATTATTACATTGACCTTGAATACAGTTGCAAACACACTTTTATAACAAATTTTTCAACAATCTTGATCATGTCATTCGAATCCGGAAGCTTTCGACTCTACCTGGAAGCCTATTCAATAAATGAACTATATATTATTAAAAAGTGAAGTGACTGATGCCCTATTTGTAATATCTTAGCAAATGGAGCGTGAGAGAGTTCATCAGATTTGAAGCTATTTTCAAATAAAATGTTTTTACAGCATTTCAAGCCCTTACTTTGCCATGAGCGTAGTTCTACAACCTCAAGTCCACGTGTTCAAGTGGGTTCATCAAAAATGTTTCTCAGTTGAAAAGCCTAGTTATGTGCAAAATTGAACGCTCTACATGGTACCGCGTCCTTCTTCAAATGAGTGTTAATGGTGACGACATTTAAAAAATGTAATGTAATAATCACTAAATCACATGTAATAATCACTTGACAAAGTTCGAGTCAGTACATTCGAAAGATGAACAGTAGAAAAAACTTTTTCAGTTGCTAAATGTAAAACAGTGCCTTATCATGCAATAAAGACACGAGAATAGAATGAAAAAGAGGAACACCCGATCAGTACTCAGCAGATGCTGCCAAAGTGCCATTTCTAGTTGAAGAAAATATTATTTGACTCCACAGACGGTAACTCTAAAACAAATCTTGTCCCCGGTTGGCTCAGATAATTGTGACGTCACTGTTGCTCCAGATAAAAAAGTCAAAAATTACATAAGCAATTAATATTTACGTTCCCGATACCAGACGGTGTTTATTTTAAACCACTTCTTGACATGATTTTGCGGCTGTGGCTCAATTTCCTTCTTACCAGAAAATGGTCGTTTGGACAAAAATCAAGCCACTATAAGACGCCTGAAGTGAAAGTAGTGGTGAAAGTAAGAATTGTTTTACAAGTCTTGCAGGTGCGTTGTGTTTAGCAATTCTATTTTATACTGCAAGGCTATCACAAGTTTTTCTTCATGGCAAAGTATCGTTGAGGACAAAGGTAAGCATAAATGCGTAAACTTACTTTGAACGCTTGATGTCAAGGTCTTGAGATCTGCGTAAACTGGCCCTTCGTTCATTGTGATTGTGTTGGCATGACTATCCGCAAGCTGCAGGTCGTTCAACGAAGGAGGAGACGCTCCACTGCACCGATGCCTTTGATTCAAGTTTTGAACAGAAACTAAATAATACTCCTGTCCCGCTTCTTTTTTGACAGCATTTGAAGGGACTTGGGAGCTGTCTGCTGAAATGACAGCATTGTGTGACCGATAAGACTGCTGCTGACTGTTGTGAAAATTGTTTGAAATGGAGCCAGAGGCACCAGCCTCGTGACTAGCGGCTGTCGCAAGGCTCTGCTCATCTTTTCCTGTTTTCGTGGATTTGGATGTTTTTCGTTTTGAGCCGCCATTTTTTGCGCGAGGACTTCTACCTGATTTACCCGCTGAACGACGCTCTTTCGCCGAGCGAAAAAAATCAGCGTCCAGGATTGGCGAGGTGGATATGTTAGAAGCAAGGCTTTCCAAAGACGTGAGACAGGAAGTGGAGGACGAGCTGTCAAGATTCAGTAAGGACTGCTGTTCAGTAAGTGCATCTGCTGCATTCGAGTTTGTCTGAAGTTCCGAATACGACAGTTGCTCAAAATGAGGAGAAAGCGTACCAGCCAAACACTCGACAGATCCAGTTGCTGGTTTACCCGCAAGGTGATTTAGATCTGGTGTTACTCTTACATTATCCAATTTTTCATACTTCAGCGATTCGCTTCCTTTTGCCAATTCATTGAAGTATTCATCCGCCTGGCACACACTGAAATGGATGTCGTCCTGAACTTCGCCGTTCCTTGACAGCGGCGTGGCAGAAAGAGACTGAAGTGTATCCGGATAGAGGGAGCTAACCATCTCTCGTTTTGCTGATGAAGTTAGAAAGGATTTATCTAGAGGTGGCAGCATCGTTTGCTCCCGATAAAAAGCATAATGATGGTAATCCGGCGCATTCTGAAGCATCTTTCACTGAAATCAATTTTGTTGTCTGGAAGACCTGTCCACCAATTGGAGGCCTCGATCAGTCGCCTTGTAGATATGAGTTGTTTGGCTGAAGCAAACGCACTCATAAGTTGCAACCATACAGGACCTTAAGCTAAATTGCCCACGTTTTTGGTCTATGTTTTCTGCAATCAGTTTTACAGGTAAATGTAAAGTTTATTAATAATAAACGATGAATGCTAAATATTTATAAATATCAATGAAAAAACCAGCTAACGTGTAAACACACACAGTTGTCAAAATTTATACGTAATAAGTTTTTGAGCAAAACGTTACTTTTACACCTAAAAGTGCCCGGCCAGGGACTGGATGAAATACAAATTAAGGTAGGTATCATTCCAAAAAATGAGTGTGATCAATGAAGTGAGTGGTGGAAGCAAGGGGTAGTCCCCATGATTTTTTTAATTTAGTATGCAGCGTTGTTTTTAACTATTTCAGAATAGTTTTGGCCACTTTGATTGCGGTAAGCTATGAAATGATGATAGTGTTACGAAGCATAGCGTAGATGTTGCCCTGGTATTATATGTTCAACAGATTTATGCATACAAACTGCAGGTAAGCTGGAAGTAAGGATACTTTACAATTTCAAGGGATAAAGCGATCAAAAATGCCGTGAGAACTGTCAACTCAGGGCAAAACCAAACTCAATTAATTGAATAAAACCTGTTCTTTTCTTTTTGTTTAATGAATGTCCGTTACGTCATTTCATGCTTCCACCGTTGTACCAGTGTAACTTACCGTCACTCCTGCATCTTAGGCGTGTAAGTTTCTGTTGGCGTCTTTAACCAGTGAAGTAGTTACTAACTACAAAAGCGGGAAACAATTGAAGCAACTGACGATGAACGAAACAAATCTAGAGCAACAACTGGTAATGGAAAACCATTACAGCCAAAGCTGTATTTGTTCTTACGTTTTTCACTATCGTAAAGGTCCTTGTGACCAGTGTTTTAAAGGTGTTTTGAGGGACCAAAACGGTCTCTCAAAATTTTCCACTTGCCTCTAAAATACAGTTGAGCCTCACTACATAACCACCGCCAAAATACACTGAAGCCTCGTTTTATGACTATCTCGGTATTCAGATGAAATACATACGATCTCTGAAAATGTCTTAATGGTGAACAAGGCCAAAACTTAAAAAACCCTGATTACACCCAACGACAAAAATCCATCTTGTTTTGTTCATTTGACTTTTGAAAAAGAAAGTACGTAAATTTTTCCTTGGAAAAAATCCTAACGACGCACAAATTTTATGACTCTGTTTGCTGAAGACTTTGTCTTGCTTAAACTACAACGATATTTCGAAATCGAAGAAGTTCTTCGGCCGTTGATTGCTGTGGGAGGAATCATAGCCGTTCACTGGGCAATTAGATAAAATTCGTGGTCGGCGAAACCGTGACAGTAATAATACAAGCGCACACAACTGCTGCGTAATAATTTTGATTCAATGAATTTAAAGTTTCATGTAGTAGTTTGCCGTGACTGAGTGTCCCGCAGTCCACATTGCTTCAGGCTCCTTTGCTTAAACTTTTGCTAGTTTATGAGACAATTGCAGTTTCAACCTTCTCACTGTCGAGTTTTCTGGAACAAGGGCTTTACTCTTCTGAAAAAAAGACCAATCTATTTTGGCAAGTTACAGGGTTAATAAACCTTGTCAGATTATAGACTTCTTTTTTTTGATAGGCGCTGATTTTCTAATTCCCTAAACTTATTTTCTGCTATGAACTCAAGCTGACCTGGCGAGCTGCAGAAAATATGATCGCAACATTCGACTTTCTACGAAGGTGATTAATACTGTCATCATATAAAATGTACACACATCAAGCCACAGTAGATCCCGCCACACATGCAGTTGCAAGAATCTACACCTTTGACGTTGACAGTCGTTGTGTCGTTCAGCAACGTAAATGTGAAGTTTATAAAGAAAGCTCAAAAAACGTTATGAGTTCATGCCAGCTGCAGTTATGCCTGTGGCATTTTTCGTAATAACCACTAAAATACCCACACTTAGTCCACACGTTTATACGCATAGCTACTGTACAATTCATGTTTCTATATAAGCCAAGAATTCATGTGAATGAGCGTTTTCAGTCACATGGATGTCTGCGCCAAACGTTTTTCACGTAGTACGCTTTAAATCATTCGACATTACAGCTGATTTTTTGTTTCATTAAAAACGCAAAAATTTGCAGAAAGCTCAATGGTAATTTTGTTTTGTTTGTCTCTTAAAAGATTTTGCGAGTACAGTTATCGTTAAAGGGAGGATCATCTAAGAATTAAGCCAATAATAACAACGGATACTTTGCGCAGAGTTTAAAACAAAAGATGTAAAATGACTTGTTCATTTGTGAATGCAAAACTGAAAGCAAAAAGAACTGTTTCCGAATGTTGCCCAATTATCTTTTAAATGTGCGTATCGTTGACTGCCAGCATGCCATGTTTAAGAGTTCCGTATGTATACATTTGGGCTTATGCAATCCCAACAAGCTTGTGCTGACAACCAAAAGCTTACATTTTTGAAAAATTCAAAACGTAAAACTCTTTCAAAGCAACCGCATTACCTATCTCTTTCTAGTTTTTACAAATGGATGATGTTATTTTAGGCCAATATCTTGATTCAGATGTTAGAAGAAATCTGACTTGGAATTGCGGATATACTGTAAGACAGCTGATGGAAGTGGTAAGGATTTGTTATCTCATGCAGCAAACAACATGTTAACCTTTTCATAAAAAGCTATATGTAGATCTATAAAAAATAGATGAACTAAAGGCTTAGAACCTAATAAGCCACCACAGTGCTTCTGAGAAAACTTGCTTTCTAGGCACACTGGCCTCAAATTTAAAAACCAATTTTTAAATCGTTAAGTTTTTACCTGGTTCTGCTCTTAATAACGGTCTTCATCTTTAAACTTCCTTCCGTCATCAATAAATTTATGTTGAAATCCATAAAATGCTACATCCTGCGCTGATCAGCGATCTACACTGAGTAATGCAACCAAATCTTCTAAATAACACCTCATTTTCACGACTCAAGCAAGCAAAAGCTATTGTGCACTTCAATGACGCCACTCGTTTCGATTGCAATTATGTTGTGACCATAGGAAAGGTTTTCAAAGTTTTTTCAAGTTTACAACGGTTTCGAGGCAAAAGTGAGGTATTCTTTGAAAGACTCCAAAGTTGTCGTGGGCTTTACTAGAGCGCAATATTTTTTTCCTAATGCTTGCACAACACGCACGCTTTCACGCAGGCTACAGAGGGCCTGTTTTTCCGATCGCCATGCGAGGGGGTAAGAACCAAGCCTATTAATCAGACTTATAAAAAGAAGAGCGCGCAATGTGCATCACGTGAACAGGAAGAGATGATAGCAGAAGAAAAATTGTATTTTACTAGGTTTGCTGACAACTGTGCACGCCAGGGCAAGGGCTAGTCTCGCTGGCATTGTGAGGCGCGTTTTTTTTTGCACACGCCAGTTATCACCTGACACTGACAGACCGGCAAGAAAGTGTCAAGAGGGAAATTGGCGGCGAGCAGAGCACATCAACATCTGCACGTTTGTTGCTTGCAAACGCTCGCTCGTCAACAGTCTTAATGCACTAGCATGTCGAGTCTTTTTATGGAGACTTCCTTCCTTGGAGCGACAGGCAGCTCTCCACTGAGCTCCAACAGTATCTCCTCGCCCTCTATTTATTATCCTGCGATGCAGAAGTGCAATAGCAGTTATGCTGATCATTTGCGCAATGTCACGGCTCAAACGCCAGGACAATCTTGCAAACACTATTCGAGCGGCTTGACCTAATTTACCTTTCTTTCACGTTTGTTGCTACCACTGAACACTGTAAGGAGTGAACTGTTACTACTTAAAGGTTGAAAAGCCAATCTTCAACCTTTAGCGTCACTTAAATCAATTCATTTTCTTGAGAAAGTAACGCGCAACCTTTGAATTCTGCCATTTTATAGAAAACTTGCTGTTCGCGCTAGATAATGAATTTCTTTCAAGTTAAAAACTGCGAAACTGTCGTAATGTCAAACTAAAGAAATTGCATTAGGTTGTAAGTACTGTACATCGTCGCCAGAAGTCATTGGCAGTAAAATGTAAAAGCGTCACTGAAGTATTTGGAAAATCTCTCGTCGGTTGGCTGTTTCATTTAATGAAAGTATTTGTCATAACGCAGGCTGAAGAAATAAAACGGACATAAACACACTGTAAAGTTTGTATCGAGAAAAATTTTACAAAACGTCTTCATTCAGAAAAAATGCAGTGCTTTTTCACAAAGCAGGTTTTTACTTAAAAATTCCCTGTCTCAAATGAAATTTACCGTTTTCATATCTCAAAATTTACTGGTTTCACTGGAATTGTAGAAAATGTGATTAGAGCTTCAGGGTTTAGAAAGTTTTCTAAGCAAAGCTGTGAATATTTTGATGATAGGTATTTGTAATGTTAAGAATGAGATGAAGACTAAAGCCTTATGCGATGAAATCCATCGGTATTGATTATTTCTTTGCTCAAAAACTGTAAAATGTTTTAATACTGTGCAAGCCAAAATCTTGTTTTTTCTTTAATGTTTTTATATCAATCAGTGTCAACTCAATGCTTAATTAATATAAAATGCAAAAGTTTGTTATAAGTATTTAAATGATGCAAACAGTATCGCGCACTGAACAGTTTGGTTTGCAAAGGTATTTAGAGGTATTCAGAGATGAACCTCAAGGCCGATGTTGATGTTGGCAACTAAAAGGCTTGAACAACTTTCAGGAAAGTAATCACGAGCAACTTTTTCGAAAATTTCGGGTTCGGTTATTAGTGAAAATCAACCACGATTTGCAAACGTACGCGAATTAGAAGAAAGAGCATTGACGACATTTGGTGAATATTTTCTGATCTGAGATAAAAGGTATGCAGATATCCAAGTGGCCTTTTTCTGGGAATCGTGATGCGTTGATACAACGTTTAAATCATGTATCTGGGCAGGAAATCTCGTGCAAACCTTTGATAACTTGAAGTAGACCTGGACTGCACTATAAAAACACAACCGCAGCTTGGCACGCATGATGCCATCTGTAAGCGATGTTGCTTTGCAAAAGGTAAAGTGTAAGTTTAATAATTTGATGCTTCTGCGACGCCATCAAATGTACATGGCAATATTTGCTTAATTTGGGTGAAAGTATAGTATCAAGAATAGCACATGTTCACTCTCAAATGAAACTGTGTATGCATAAATATTTCACCTGCCCAAGCCCCGAATAAATCTGGATCTGCTTTTTCCTCTTTAATTTCAAAAAGTCTTAGTGAAGTGCGTTATTGTAACCTTAGGCAAGTAATAAAATTTTTCTTTTCGCTGATATTGCTAATCATACACCAAACGGCTGTTTATTTTCAAACAATTGTTTTTTCAAGTCGAAATTCATCTGCATTTAACAATATGCCAAAGCACAAATGTAAGACAACCGAAGATATTTCAAGATATGCCAGACAATTCCGTAAGCATGATACATAATTTTATCAAACCCCGCAACTTATCAATTCCGATAAAATTCCTCACAAAAGTATCTTACGTAGATTCCACAAGAACTAAGATAATCATTTTGTGTTGGAGCCTAACTTTGTGCAGAATATAGTCTATTGGAAAATTTCTTGTTGAAATAGTCGCAAACCGCTTTTTTACAAAATCCGCATGTTACTGAAAACTTACAAAATGAATGTAAATTACGACTGCTCCTAAGATATTTAGTCGCAATAGTACGTGTAGGATTACTTTTCATGCCTATGACGGGTGAAATTTTTTTTGTTTTTTTTTTATAGTAAACATTGAGTGGAGAGTACAATATCAGCATAATCAGTCCAGTGGCCTAGCCAGACGAAAATGTTGGGGTAGCCAAAATGTTTGACCTAAGTTGAGCAACAGTATTTTTGTATGGGACGCAGCTTCTCAAAGTGCAAAATGACTAGATATGCTAAAGATTTTGGGGAGGCATGGCCCCTTGGGTCCCCCTGGCTATGCCTATGAATATCACCAACGAAGATGTAACGCACCGAAATTCATCCTCTTGGATTGTGCGTTTGTTGCAGCTAGGTTCATAAATCATCATTTCATCGCTTGAATTTTTAGCTTTTATAACTTATTTTGTAGATTCGTCTGTTTCTTATGTGATGTATTTTATTTCTTTCCACATCGTTTCTTGTTCCTTTTACCGTTTGACAGACTTCATTGGGCAACTTTCAGACTAAATTCCATCTGGTGTGTCCAACGGTTTTGCTCACTTAATAAGTAGACTGTAGAAAATGAGAAAAAAATTGTGCAAAAAGATTGTTTGGCACAAAACTTTCAAAATAAAAACAAGATTAACAAGCAAAGAATTTATGAAACGTTCAAAGTTCTCAAAATATCACTGAATGTTCCTCAAGACAGCAAGCTCAAAGACAAACTTCATCGAATCTTAAACGTTTATTTTCCATATGGTTTGGCTCAGATTCTTTCTGAAAAAAACTCTTCTTTTTTTGCATTTTTTCTCTCACTCTTACTGCATGTTCTATTTTAGTGGTCTAAACGATGTTTTCGTGGGTTGTCCGGATGATCTCGTATACGTTCTTCGTTGTTGTTTCTATTAAAGTCCTGCATGACACGATGTACTCTGAAGGAGTTTTCAGGAAAATATACATTGTGATGCGAAAGAATTACGGTACCCTCTAAATAATACTTAAATATGGAATCATACATCTTTCGAGCAAACGAACCATAAAAATACGCCTGTGCGTATCTAATTTTGATTACATTTTTCGCAGGGGAAATGTCGCAGTAATGGATCAAATGAACACATAAAGGTTTGTCGTTAGACTAAAATGTTGAAACAAAAAAAACGCATGTTAGGAGATTGAAACAAAAACTTGTCTACCGAAAGCTTCAGAAAGATTATTAGACTTTTCATAAAAATTATTTCAAGTAAAGAGTTAGGCCGCCACTTAAAGCGCCCACAGAATTTTGCAAAAAGCCATGATTGTGCACAATCAGTATTTCAATCGCTTGTTTACAAATCCTATTCTTCCATTGGTAGGTTAGGTCGTTAAGCCTACTGAATTTTAGAAAGTGCTTGAGATATAGGCAACTGTGCAGTTTAGCCATTAAGTAGTTTTCTTGCTTACAAGTTTTTAGTTGTTGTGGTGAAAGGTTGTAAACGAAACGTTTTTGCAACAATTTCGTTGCAATAACCGAGGGCGTAACCAAGCACATTTCACCTTCTGCATATGGGCATAAAAACGCCCCCGAATCAGAGAACCTTTCATCATGTCAAACGAATGCTGCCACACTTTCCGAAAACATTTTCATAATCAATCAGCAGGAAATGGCGTATTGGATTACAGGTTAGTTGCTCATTAAACTCTAAACATTTGAGCGAAATTAGATATCGAAGCCATGAGGCAGTTTCAACTATTTAAACTGGATCAGCTGCTTGTGAGAGGGTCACGGTAGTGTTGTGGAAAAACAGTGCAATTGTCTTATCATAGACGTAGTAAATCGGCATGGTGTAGTAGATCAAAAAACGCTTGCATATTTTTGCTGTGTTTAAGAACTTTTTGAGTAGTTCATCTTTGAAACCCATGCTTTCCGAACCTAGATGTACAGCGTGTTGCATGCTTCACAGTAATTGAGCAAAAACTTGGTATTAGAAAGTAACCATTACACAGGTCAACAAAATTTCAAAATAGTTTTCTTTCTTTTATGGAAATAGTCATTTTTTATAGATTTTTGGGCGCTGAATCCGAATATGACAATAAAAAACTTCGATTAGCTCTCGTTTTGTGAATGTTTTCAATTTTTTTGTTGTACAAATGCATACATTAATGCTAATGCAACAATAGAAACGTGCATGTTCACAATCACTTTCTTTTAGCTTTCTTGCTGTAAGACAAGTCCGCTTGATCTCGAGCAAGAGTCCAACAGTAATCACCTAACATTGATGGGCTCCATCTTCCTTGGTACCGTTTTTCCATGACTGCAATATCCTGGTGGAAACGCTCCCCATATTGTTCACCTATGCCACCATAGTTTGAAGGAAAAAATTTAAGTGCGAATGTAAAAAGTATATTTTCAAAGACATGTTGCACCCCATATTTTTGTAGGAATCTATCATGTGTTCCACAAGTTCAGTATAATTTGGAGCTTTTGCATTTCCAAGAAAGTTGTGTGCCACACCTTGAAATGCATTCTAGGCAACATTCTCTGTTCCAGATAAGGTGTGATCAAACTCTTCATCTTTTAATAGCTTGTTGATTTGGGGTCCAACGAAGATACCTTCTTTGAGCTTTGCCTGGCTTAATACAGGAAGCTTGTTGCGAATGTACTGGAAACTGCTCCATGCTGATTCATCGCTTTTACAAATTTTTTCATTAGGCCAGTTTAATATGCAAAGAGGGAAGTAAGATCTTTGATGCTTCAACGAGGGGAGTGTACTTCACATTTATTGTACCTGTTTTCAAAGTGCTTCTATTTGACCAGTCCATTTTAAGGTAATGTTCATGTCTTGCACGACTGTCCCGTTCACACAAAAAAACAGCAATACTTTGTATAGCCAGGCTGAAATCCCAGTAGCATTGCAATTACTTTGAAGTCACCACACAGTTGCCAGCAGTACGGTTCGTAATTTATGCACTGCAAATGCTGCTTCATATTCTCGTGTGTTTCGTTCATATGAGCTGCATATCCAACGGGAATTGATGGCAACATATTAACATTGTACAACAACACAGCTTTTAGACTTAGTTTGGACGAATCAATGAACAGTCTCCATTCCTCTGATCTGTGGCAGTACCCCGATTCTTGCATAATGCCATCAACATCTGTGCAATATACAAGCCCCCCTTTTCATGCTAAAAACCTGGGCCAAAGACTATTGACGTGTTCGAAAACTACAAACATTGACACCACTTTGAAGCAAATTCCATTGTTTTAACCTTGAAGCCAATAGCTCAGCTTTAACTTTCGGCAATCTAAATCCCCTAGAAAGGGGTGTCAAATGATATGTGAAGGGAAGTCAAATGTAACAGTATCAACAGGCCTTAGAAACATGTGGTTATTTTGTTTTCAAAATGTCTTTGATCCCGGTTATTTAAATGTGAAAAATTTGTGATTGAAAGAGATATACAGATATTTGATTCAGAATTCCAGGGGGTTACATGTCCCCCCTAGCATATATTGCCGGTGCCCATATCTTGAAAACTAGAGCTAACTGATAATTTTAAGACTAATTTTCGGATTCCTCGCCTCAAAATTAGTAAAGGGCGGCTACTTTCATCCCAGAAAGAAATTTTGTGTTGACCAGTGTTATCGGAATTTATAGTTCCCAATATTTTGATACTTTTACTGCAATTTCAAAACGTCATCTATTGATTCTACTCAAAAACTATACCGACATGAGTTGTTTGAAGTGCTTACCCAAGAGTAGAAAGAGGGTTTTGAACTATACGGTGAGTTCCTATGACGTGCGTCAGAGTACTACAAGCATGAGGGTTGCAGATGGTGGTGAAGACCGCCCCCCGAAGTATCTGTTTTAGACAATGTGAAAAGAAAAAATAGCGATTTTTCTCCAGAGATTATCATCCTACTTCTTTTTTCACATTTATTGTGTTCCCCACCCTGTGTGTAACCTTTGCGTCGAATTAGCGTGCTCACTGGTTTGAAGCGCCTCCTCCAACTTCAATACTGCTGGATAACCTGCACACCTGCCGAGCGCCTGAACGCGCTCTTCCGCGTGGAAGTTCGTAATAACTAACATACGGTTTTTGTGCTCAGCTATTACATGGGCTTCGCTTTAAACAGAGATCCCAAAATTGCAACATTTTGCACTGTATGTTACATTGTGAAGCGTTAGCTTCTAAGAAATTTACAACGAATTCCTCTGAAGAGGTCAACGAGCTCGAGAGGTTGACGAGGGATGTATAGTGAATACTGTCAATGATATTCCTCCTGAACCAAAAACAAGTCGATTGTTTTCTAAGCTCTGTGACGAACTGTCGGCAATAATAAGACTCTGTTTATACAGATTGAAGCCCGTGGGAGTGCGTGAATCGAGCAGAATCAGCGGCGAGAAACCGCGCGAGATTTAAATGCATTCTAGACTATAGTACGAGGTTTTAGAGGGTTTGATGGACTTTTTAGCATTTCTGGTTGATGAGTTATGGAAAAAATGGTAGAATATTAATATGGGAATTCCCCTGAAGGCCCTCGGAAATTTCTGACATATTTGGAATATTTTTGGCATAACTTTTAAACCAGAAACGCTAGAAACTTGATCAAGGGCTCTAAAAACTCGTATTGTAGCCTAGAATCCCAAAATACTGCAAGCCACAATATTGGCGCGTGGGATCGGATGATGACGTCATATAATTAACCAAAAAACAGACCCCCATCATGAGCCCATTGGCCCAAAACCCCATCCAAATTTAAAAAAAATTTTTTTTTTTTGAACTGCACGACGCCATTAGTCATTGCAGGGTTTGAACAGCTCTCTAGCTCTATCTGCTGCCGAGTTATGGCCGGCCAAAGTGTGCTAGCAAGTTAGTCAAGGGATGTGACAGATGTGCTAGCAAGTTAGTCAAGGGCTCTATAGACGCGGATTGTCTCCTAGTTTTCAACAAACTTTGAGCCAAAAGAATGGGTCAATGGGTTGGGGCCCAGGGCCGGCCAAAGAAGACCTAAATTTTCAAAGCATTTCCTCTTTGTGACGTCACCTCCAGAAAAGCCCCACCGAAACCGAAAATTGTTTTTTTCGATTTTGACTACAAGACTTGTTGAATCCGCAGAGGGTTTGAACAGCTCTCTAGCTCAATCGCCTAGCGAGTTATAGGATTGCAAAGTTTTACAAGAAAAGTGGCGCACGCGGGATTTAAAGGGCTTAAGAAAAAACACCTTTTAATGCATTTCATATTTTAGTTTTCAGCCCTAAGTCTTTCAGGCAAGTATTATCATATAGAGCATAGTTGCCCGAACGACTGGAAAAAGGTCATCATGTAAAAGTTTGCCAGTAATTGTGAAAGGCAATCTAATGGTAATAAAAAGCATACAGCACCTGCAACCATCAAGTTCTAACGCGTTTAATAAATTTCCAAAAGCTACAACGTCAAATGCAAGAGCAATGGATAGTCGAAAAATGTGTTGGTGGAAGATTGAGAGAAGCGATAAAGCATGAATTGGCTCAAAACCGTAGTTTCAACAAATAATATTCCTTCATCTTTTCATGCTTCAGAACTTCAGGTATATTGCTGTTAATGCGTGGCAAAATTGGATCGAAGCATTTGTTGATTACGAATGTTTCAATGGTTATTCGGGTATAATTGCTAAAACGAGAAATTTCGCTAATGTACTGACAGTTAATGAAGTTTCTGTTTCACAAAACAAAAGATAACGGTTTTACAAAAGCAGGTCTTGAAAACTGAAAAACCCAACGGGGATATTGCAGCATTTAATGTTTTAGTCTTTCGCATTAGAACTATATGCTCACCACTAGCGTACGGAAGGGGGGCACTGTGCCATGGCCCCCCCTCAGACCCTAAAAATAAAAAAATGTATAAGTAGTATTCCGCAGTGGCGTAACTAAGGGGGGGACAAGGGCCTCAATTTAAAATAAACTGACTTTGTTTTCTGGTAACTGATATACGCACTACGCAAATTTTTTATGACTACTGTACGTTTCCTCTGCATGATTTTCATTTTATGATTTCATTCTTTCACTGACAAAATTGCTTCACACGTGGCTGTTAAGTAACTTAACACAGGT
>JGI24159J19872_10003956_pt1 | contig 18765 bp, 15 predicted proteins | sample Ectturendosymbi4_FD_19872 | JGI IMG/M metagenome (IMG submission 19872) | reverse complement strand
GTCTGTTTTTATCAACCTGCGTTCTGCAGAGTGTGTGTGTTCATACTATGGACTTCGTGTCTGCTAACAAACAAATAAATTAAATTAAAATTATTATGTTTGTTATACGAAACGAAAGAAAGTGAAGCGCATTTGCATCGCTTTAGCCATTGTTGCATCACTATTGGCCATTGTTACATCAGCGTTGACCATTTTTCTTTATAATCGTTGGTTTAAGATTTTTATGATTCTGATTTTGAAGCAAACACGCAGGATGCGTTAGGAATGAAATGCCGAAAAAATATGAAAAAACTACATCATTCCAAAAAACAACAGCAAGTACGTTGGTATGTTCACATATGCTGATTAAATTCGTATGCTTCAAGCAAGCTACATGCGTCATACTGTAGGTGCTCAGAGGAACTGTTGTTTCTGTGGTTGGGTTGTTTCTTTTGGAACTCAGCTTGTTAACATGGTCTGTCCTAGAAGAGCTATTGACAAAGTTAAAATAATTGCCCTCCCCTTACAAGAAGAATAGTCGGCTGTAATGTTTCTTCAAAGATATTTGCATTCGCATCAACAGGAACGCCTGTATTTACAACTGGTTATGAAATAGAGCTGCAGTGTTGCAGGTTCAATTAAAACATGAGTGTTGTTATAGTTTTATCAACTCACGTACCATAAAATATACTATGTACACGAATTAACTTTTTCAGCAGTGAAACATATCCGATGGACAGGATCGCTCTGTATCTCCTCACAACTTCTTGATGGTTCATGACTTCTCGTGATATCCGGTCTGCAAAGCAGATGCTGATTTGAAATACGCAAAAATCTGTGGCACGTGATATTTGCATGAAAACATCGACGCAGAGGAGGAAGCGAGATGTACGTCAGCGAGAGTTCAATGAAGTGTGACCGAACCAGTGGAGTGTTACTTGCTTCTGTCGTCATTGTAAAAGGCTTACTCCCCACAGCCTCCGTCATTTCAGAAAAATATAATAATCTTTGAAAGCTTATGCCCAAGTAGCTGTGATGCTGGTGCCGCACAACGCTTGTGTGGTTTGCCGAAGCGTTGCAGCAGCGAATGAGCTTCTGCATTCCATATCGCCGTTTCTTCTGCCACGTGATCTGCATCTTTTGATTTGTTTATTGTTTTATGCACAAAGAGTTTCTCTGCAAGTCCGTCCGACATGTTCGCTGCTGATACCAGCGGCCTTTTGTAGCGCTGTTTCAAGACACCATTTGCAAGTTTTGAGTTAGTCATTCCACCTGGGGTTGCCAGATGACTTGAACATTTTTCATGAACATTCTCTCGTTTTGTGGTTATTGACATTTTACTTCATGTCTACTATGAATACTTTTTAGATATAGTTGCGATGCATCTGTTAGTGAATTGTTTACTTTTTACGATACAACTATACTTGAGATGGAACAAATCTACACGTTGTTCTGTTCAGTTACATTCTTTAATCTTGATTCTTGAATGTTCAATCTAATCAATAGTTAAATAATGAACAATTTCAAAACTGTTCAAGGACGCAATAAAATGTTCAAGGACATAACCAATTTTGATGCAAATTCAAGGAAAGTCCTTGATGCTCAAGGACGTGTGGCAGCATTAATTCTACCTCTAAACTCTAACTGCGAGTTGATTCTAAGCGCTTCGCTCTTGTTACGAAACACTGAGCGTTGTCTTAATCTCAGTGAACATGAGTAGCCTTGAAAGCAACCGCCACCGACAAAATTGCATTTCCAGGAACGTTCTGCGTTGAACATCTTTGCCAATAATTTTATTCGCTCCTCGTGCAACGGAGCATCGCGTCACAATGCCGAGAGCGCGCAATCAAGCAGTGCTTCAAAAATGCAGCTACACACAAGCGACAATAAAGTGACCCTGGTCGAGCGTGGAATCTGTATTGCTGCTTGTGCAGCAGATATCTGTATTGCTGCTTGTTACACTAGTGGACTTGGCGTTCTTCACGTTGCGTGTTCGTATCTCCCATGATGAGCTGCAACTAAACTCGCACTCGAACAAGTCCGTTAGGTCCATGCCTCACCTGAGGGGGTTGTTGGTACGGCGGGGCCAGTGGGGAGTGCTGGGGTTGTTGGTTCTCCAGAGGCTGTGGGGAGTAATCCTGGGAATGAAGATTCGTTGTTGGAGCTGCAGACAATACAAGGCTCTCGATTAGATGTATTTCAGCAATAGTGCAACTTCGTACTTTAGGGAATTAACCAGATTATCTATGAAATTTCATTTTACTTTATGCCAAAAGCGGTCTTGCGTCGCCACGTCTGAGTTTTTATACAAGGTCTGCTGTCATTTGATTGATTTTTGCCTTCGGGATAATTATTTCAAGTTTTTCATTTGTTTTGCAATTGCACACAACGAAAGGTCTCAATTCCAATTATATAATTACATGTAAATTTGTAATCAATTTCGTGTGATAGAATCTCGACAGCTACTTCAATGAGTCTTGGCCTCCAAGGCTGCAGGTCTTGAAACATTGTCTCGAAACTTGCAATATTGACATCAGTGTCACTTTTAGTAAAGCTTTCGTGATTCAAGCTGTTCATGGTACATCGTATCTTGGTAAAAGGAAAAACCGAAAAGGTGGCAAAAAATCAAAAAATTCGACAGAGGCAACGCTCTGGCGTCGTGATTATAGTGATGGTTTATTTTTTAAAAATCCAAGAAAAATTTAGGCGAGTTGACTCGGTCTTAGGCTTTTGACCAATTCTCGGACTAGAAGTTTTAACTAAGCCTCTGTCTCAGTGGTGTCGGTCTCTAACATCACTGTTACTTGCATTTAGTTCACGTACAAATTGTAGTTGGTCAAACTCTGACTTACACACCATGCAATCACATGCAGAACACATCTGAGACATTTCACTGCTGACTCAGCAAAACTGCAGCAGGTTACATGGCAAGTGTTTCACTGGTTTATTTTATGCACCTGTTCAAGCTCTGTGTACAGAGCTTGAACAAGTTGCATTTAGCTGCCAACAAAATTTTAGCAAATAACAATCAGACAAAAATGTGTAATTAATAATTACATTCAGCTGAAATGAAAATNGTATATGATTCAACTNTAGTTTTAGCTGCGGTATTTGTTTCTAACTACGGCTGTACAAGACCTTGCAGGGCACTTTTCTTGGGTTCTGCAGCAAACAAGTACAACAGAGTCCACTAACTTACCGTACTGCTGCTGCTGCTGCATTCCTGGTGGTGCGTTGACGTAAGTGATGGTCGTGGTTGTCATTGTTTGAGTCTGCAGTAAATTGCGAGTCGCAAATCATCATCTTTTAATGGTCGCGAATTTGTGTAAGAGTTAGATGTTCAAAGCTTGCATCCAATATACATTGCTTGACTAAAACTTTCACGTGTGCTGAGTGTTCAACATTCCGATCCAGGCATTGCGTTCGTTATTTCGCCTCCACTCAATCACACGCCTTTTATTGCATTAAATTAAATATCGTTTCGCGTTTCCCTTTCTGTAAGTTACATTATAGCAATGTTCATTCACTCACCGGTTGACTTCTGGATTTGCAGCAATACACTGCATGAATAATTGTGAGAATAAACGAAGACAATCCAATCACACTGATGATGAATGCAGAGCCGTGGCGGCCGCCTACCGAAAAGACGCCAATAAAGAACAAAAGAGAAACGATCCTGAAGTGTCGCAGCGATACAAGGCGGTTAAAACATCACCTTTGTCGCATCATATCAAAACTTTCACGCGGCGAAACAGTAATTGTGGTCTTGTTATTGTCTATAATTCCCCGCAACCACAAAAACGCTGTTTCTCAGAGCTTAATGACCAGAATACTATTTAGCTTAGAACCTTGCAAACTGCTCTGAGAGATCGAACACATTTTTCCACAAAGCAGTGAAAACTCACCCACGCCCAGTGAAACTTTGCAAACACACCATCCCGGGAGGCCGCAGCCGCGTTGATGATGAGCATGATGAATGAAAGGATCGAGCAGATGGTGCTCAACACCAGTCCAGCTGTTATCTTCAAAGGTGATGCACACGTTGGTGATCAATCAGTAAAATGCATATTAATCACATTCTTAGCATTAATGCACATAATCGCATATAAATGTTATGTTATATGAACTTGGATTTAATCAGTAACAAAATTTATCGTTCTTTTGAAAAAGCAGTCGTCATCTTTTGATAAGTTCGATTGCTATTCACACACCAGTGATAACTGCCACAAACCAGGAATACTTTCATAAAAGCCAATTGCTGAGAAATGTTTTAACTTGACTTTGCTGAATGGTTACTGTACTGTTGCAACCTCTCCGGTGGTGTTGCGTTGATTGTGTGATTCACCAGGAACGGGATGTGCGCGAAGAACAACAACAATATGTGTATGTGGCGCGAACAAGCAATAACAGTGATCATGGCATGTGAAGTCTATTGTTGATTGCTGCCACAGTGCGAAGCTTTGCGCATATGCCGCTCGGGATTTCCGATCGCATCAGTACTTTACTAGTAAATCGCGATGAGAAAGGCTACGATTGAAAGATGTGACAAAAAAGTTTCTTTTTGATGCACACGTTATTTCAAGCAAACGTTTTAAGTCCAAAATTTCCATGCGGTTTGCTTTTCCTACAAACCCGATATCCAGGGTTTGGAACCGGGATAGTTTGAAACTGCAGAAGTTCGAGGCAAGTATGTGCAACGTTTGTTTAAAGATATTTTTATCATCGGCAAATTTGAATTTCACGCGTGTCGAGAAGTTGCGTTTGGTGCGCAAGTATATGTTTGGGAAGACACAGATTTATTTAGTTAGTTTCATTTACTTTCTGCTTGTTAGTTGCAAACTATGATGTGGGATCAAAACATTGTAAGATTGTGTAATAATGGGCTCGCGCTATGGAACAGAAGGCAGTGTGTTTAGCACAGGCTTTCTCAACCGCGGACCTCGGCCTCCTTGGGGGCCACAAACCATGAAAGGTTGAGAACCACTGGTCTAGCACCAACGACAAATCAAGGCTCACCCGGTGCCCTAAGCACTGACCAACCTTGGTATCCCCTTCCTTTCCACACTGAACCAGTGTATTAGTTGCTTACTTGTCTTATGGCCAGATGTACAATGTTGGTCGCAGTAACACAAAATGCAACATATATTATATTTTAAGTTGACATAAAATGGGAGTTGTTTACGTCACAAAGGAATTTGTTTGCTTGTCTGTTGAAAATCTCATGTATCTTTAAGAAAGTGAACGAAATTAAACAAGAAGTGGATATACGAATGCCCACTAGATTGAGCTGAAATTCTTAAACAGCGCTAAAATACTTGTGGCTTTCCGAGAAACAAATTAAAACGACAGGCAAGGTCAAATCTTGCATGTTTGATCTACTGTAGATTGGCTGCTGTGCAATCAGTTTTGCAGGAAACATGCGAGAATGTTAATAATCTTACTTTTCGACAAAGGTCAGAGTGAATTGTGTCAGCGTTGACCTTGTGGTCCAGCAGGGAAGGCAAAACCTTGGATGCACCATGATCAAGAAACATAACATTATGATCAGTTTTCACTAGATGTATTTTTCGTTTTAATTCATCTTTCACACTTTTCTTCAATTTTGTGGTGCTCCTTTTGACCGTGGTGTCCTAAGCATGTGCTTAGGACTATTTCGTCAGAACATTTGATTGATGCATCCATTACTAACAATTTGTATGCTTTTCTTCAACGAGGTGCACCTTCAGCTAACTTTTTATTCTCTTACTTCAAATGTCTGACGCTTTTTCAAGTCTTCATTATTTTCCCACCACCTAATGTAGCGCTTCTGTATGACGATGACGAATGCAATGGTTGTTGGTGCCTGATTTTTGTATTTTTGCCGTTTCGGTATTGGACGCAGTCGAACACTTCCTCGGTGATGTGTTCTGGTGAAGCATTTTATTTTGTTTTTTGTGCTTGTGTTTTTTTCCTCACCTCTGTGATATAGACTTTTATGTATCTCAGCTGAATATGGAAATGTCAAAAACAAAATGTTACTTCCTACAACATTGCGCGTACAGTACACAAACTACAGCCTGGCCTACCGTTCCACGTGCGCCAGGCTGAGCCGACTTCATCCCGATGATCCCGGTGATAATAATCTGGGTGAAAACAGGTGTTGCGGATGAAAAGAAGCAACGTGAAAATCTGTAGCCTACCAGCAACTAAACATGTTCTCCACCCTTTACGCATACCTTGTTTCCTGGTTTTAGCAGAAACAGCGAATCAAAAAAACAAAATGGCACGCGCGAGATTTTCAGAAAGGTTTCAGGTTTTGGCGTCAAGTTGCACGAAAGCTTTTGTCACGCAGGTACTGAACCAGTGTGTTTATAATCTTGATTTTGTGACCTTTTGCATTATTCTCTCACACTTATCTTGTACAGGACCTGCGTAATAAATGCTGATGAGGGCAGTAATACTTTATAGTCGAATTATGTCTCCAGCTGAGATGAGATCAGTGAATTCTGCAGGAAACAAGAGTAGGCGTAATGGCATCAGACGTGGGAATTTACTGCAACCCAAACGTCGTGTAATGAGGTCAAGAAGCTACTTTAGCGAAAGAGCACCTTGGGATTTGAGCAGGGGTGCAGTGGTAAAAAAAGTGTGGGAACGGACCCAAAAAACTAGCCATTTTCAACAGCACTTCAAACTCATTTTCAAATCAATATTTAATGAAGTATTCACTTTTAATGCGCTACAAACGAAAACATTAAAGTGTGGGAACGCTTTCCGCACCACTACACCCCTGCAGTTAGGTATGATCATCGCGATCTAAACTTGGTTTAGATCAGGTTACAGCTAAGTCTAAGCATAATATTTGGCATTTTTTGATTAATAAACTTCGAACTGTTTTTTATATGAAATTTGAAACGCACTCCTGTCGTCGTACATACAAAATCATTACTTTTTAAATTTTTGTGAGCTGCGAGTGACAAGAAATAAACGAAAGTAGCCTCGTCAGTTTCTTTCACTGCGTACATTTAAATCAGAGGGGCAAGGCAAAAAACTTCGAACTTGCCGTGAAGCGTTCCTAAAGAAACTGTTGCAAGGGAAGTTATCTAAAGAGAACTGTAGGTCAGCAGCAGTCATCGAAGTCATGTTTTTTCCATCTCACCCAAACTCCACAGGTCAAACCACTCCCGGAATAGGTAAAGTTCAGTGTGATGTCAATCCTGATTGCGGCTGCGATGACGACGATAGCAACAATGGCCAAGAACGAGCTAATGCTCCCGAAGACAATTTCAGCGATCTGAGCAATGAAAAAGTAGGGCAGGTTTACTTCAATATAACGCAGTTATAAAGCATAACTGGGTAACAGTCATTTAACACCTGAAGCAAACCTCACAAACACTGAGTAGACCAGAGGAGCACGCAGTGCGCATGCAACTTGAATTATATGCTAGTAATAGTTTGCACATGCATTAGACTTCCAAAATTGTCATTTGTTGCACAACTTTAAAGAAGGTTGGCGGTGTACACGAAAACCCGAGTACAAGTGCAAACGGTCTCCTTGACATAAAAATGCTGTGCTACCCTTACGATACCTATTTCCCAACATCGGAAACGTTTAAAACGTCCAAAACAACCTTTCTCGTTACTGACAAAACTTCATTTCTCTGCTCGAAAATCGCTTCTGGATATTTCAAGGAGGTGGGTCCTACAGGTCTTTGAAATGTATTTTAAAAATGAGCTACATTTCCAGGTCTTTATCTCATGAAAAGTGCAAATGCATTGATTTCTGAAACTTCCTGAAATAACATTCGAGGGAACTTGCGATGATTGATTAGCAGATGGTTTCGTGAAACCAAAACTTTAAACATTTCCAGCTTGCAAAAAAATTCCACCTTGCACTGCCATACACACGTCACAAATTGTACACACACGTCACAAATTGTATCGCCCTTAATCTTCACAGCAGAGGAAAGAACACACAGTTGTTGAGAAAGTCTTCCATTTTCCAAGTACAGTTTAGTTTTGCATATTACTCTTATAAGTTCGAAGTACATAATTCCACATCAGAGCCAAGTCTGTTGTTTTATTACAAAAGCATGTGACTAATGAGGTCACGATGGCTGAGTTCAAAATCAAGGTCAGGTCAATGTGGGGCCCGAAAAAGACTGAAAGCAAAATTAGTGGCAATTATAGTGTTCCAGCATAAGTTTAGTCACGGTGTCAATAAAAATATTTTCTGAATTTAAAACAACTTCCGCCATTACGTTCAAGTTGCCATTTGTTTTAACAAACACCCGATCAGGAACGAAATACACGACACTCACTGTCTATGGAAAGAAATCCTTTCTCAGCACAGAATCAGACACTAAGATCTTACAGAGTATATATTTCGTCTACAAAGTAGGCATCATCAGCTCTTATTCAAATATAATCTACATGACACTCATATAGACCTTGGATTGGGCCGGTGTTTGATCAGGCTTTAACTAAAAACAATCAAAATGTTCGCAAATTTATTTTGTTTCAACGGCTTTGTAGGGACCGCTTACGACGTTTTGTATCTGACAACTGATAAAAAGTATCCAAACCAGTGTGCTAGCATACTTAAATAACATATTGGGTGTTGGCCGCTTTTTGTACCAAAATCTTTCAAGTTTGTTTTCGAACATCTGCTGCAGAACCCCAACTTCCCCAAATGAGCACGAGGTGGGCGGCTTCAGCTGGCAACTCCAACAATAAACTAAATTTGGAAGAGTTGTTTTGTTTTGGACCTCTTCAGACTTTTTTATCCGAGGGCCGCATAAGCTAATACACAACAGTTCGAGGGCCGGACATCTTACGCAATGTGATTGTTTCGGGATATGCTATTCCGCCAAATCAACAAGTTTTTCGTAAATATATTGTATTTTCATTTCTGAAAAAATGTCTACTCGGTCCGGATGAAACAGCTTCTCGGGCCGGATTTAGCCTGAGGGCCGTAGTTTGGAGACCCTTGTTTTAGACGCAACTCCTGACTAAAAATACGCCTTCCTCGAGAAAAGAGGAACTTCTAAAAAAAATTTGACCATTTCAATCCAATTGTCCACTGGAGGCAGTAGAGGCACACTCGAAGAACGAAAAAAGATGACAAATTTTATACAATTATTTGTGAAAAGTCATGCTTGACTCTCTGCCTTGCTTAAAGTATAAAATATTTTAATTTTTTGCGTTCTTGTACTAAAGCATGTTATGTTCATCTGCGACCTGGTTCTGATATAAGTAACAAATTTATCATCCATTCTTCAGACATATCAAGTATTGGTGATTCTGACGCTCTAAACGTGAAGAGCTTACAGTTCTGTGTTGAGGTCTACGCCTCTGCATAGAGAATTGATGTTTAAAGTATATATTTCATTTCTTCGTGAATTTACATTCGTTTCATATTATTCTCCAAGGTGGTTACAAACTCAAAGTATCATTATCGCAGTTGTTCAATCAAGTTTACTTTTCATTAACATGACGACATCTGTGAGTGACAACATCGAAGCATTTGGCGACATGCACGCCGTCCATAGACAAGGAAGACCGGTGTGTCAAACTAGTACACTTAGTTCTGTGTCAGAAACGTTTAGTGTGGTGGAGTTCAATGAAATGTACCAGGCAGGAGAAGATGCGTCTTTTAGACGTAAGGCCTGATAAACAACACGACTGACCAGGATTTTGGAAAGTTCCGGAATGGCAACCTGAACAGTTCGTAAGGCGGCAGCTCCAGAGGATGTGTCTGTGGGTGATGTGTTTATAGGCCGGGGCTCTAAAACTCTTATTGCTCCGAGGGCCAAATTAGGACTTTTGAAATAATCCGATGGCCGCAATATGATTTCACGAGGGCTGCATTATCACGCTGATGTAACAATGGCGATACGTGAACCTTACTAGAAAAATATTTACATCTTATTTACTGCGAAAGGTATCGTGAGTTACAGGCAAATCGTTTCTAGCGGTCTCTACGTTCGTTTGAAGGAGCTTGCTCACTCGCTGGCCGAGCAATTTTAAACACCGGTGGATAAACTAAATAACTTAAGTATTGATTATTTCAATTTTCCCTGAAAGCATCGCGGGCCGCCCAAAATGGCTTCGCGGGCCGCGTGTTTGAGACCCCTGTTGTAGACAATAGCCCCCAACAGAACCACCTGCACTGAAGTTCACAGTTAAGATCTGCTGGTAGAAATGCCTGGCAGACTGGCTGTGGGGTCGATGGGCTTTTGATAGAGGCCGTAGCTCTATCAAAAGCTTGAAGTGAAATCAGACAAGACGCGAAGCTCTGCCACCTTGAACCACGAATGTAAACAGAGAGCGAAGCTCTGTCTGATACTACAGTAAGTTTCAACAGAAGCCAAAGCTCTGGCAAAAGTATAAGTGAAACTCGACAGAGAGCGAATCTCTGTCAGACAAAAGCTGGAGTAGCGTGGTTTGGCACAAGAGTGCTTTGTTTTGCGTTGCAAAGGAAAGTGTGGTAAGAGAAGAGAATATGACAGAGTCATGGATGTCAGAAGGATATTTTCCAGTGGGGGGCAATATTCAATAGGGGATTTTTCCAGGGGTGGCAGAACACATTTTTCTAGGCGGGAGTCAAAAGTGGCGAAGTTTCATTTTACCCACTAAAAACTAAGAAAGCCTTATTTGCTGAAAATTTCATAGGAAAATATGAAATTTCAAAGTCGAGGAAGGCCTTGGCCCCACCCATGCCCCTTTCGACGCAGATGGACAGAGCAGGATACTTGCATCCTGTTGAAGCAGGAGAGACATAAATGCGAATTTTGGTTCGCGCTTACACAGACTGTCAAGATTTTCTAAGATTTCGGACTTGGAAATATTACAGTTCTTTAAAGAATGCTCACACACCGCTTAGCAATAAAAATCATAGAACTCCATGGGCATGTTTAACACATTTCATGGATCATTCTCGTTTGAATTTGTGTGTTGAATTATTATTATTGAATGCAAATCAAACATATGCACAAAACAATATCTTGGTATGTTTCATAGCAACGCAGACATGTAAGAAACAAGGGCTTTATGCTTCGTTGTTCGAATGCATTTACAGCCCTTGGAATCAAGGTGAAGAAAAACTGTCGGAGTAAATGGGGTCAGAGGTCGTTGCAGCCATCATCAATGGAGATGTCTGAATTTAGCGAATACCAAAGACTCATGTGTGACTTTCAACCTGGAGAACCGAGCAAAGACCTGGGGGTCAAAGCCGTTTGCTGGCAAGTATAGAATCCCCTGATCTCAGGGTCAATTTTTATGCTCCATGAAACTCAAGAAGGTCAATATACGGGAGTAAGTTTTAATTTCATACAAGTTCTTGAAATATTCCACCAGATTCACTTCTATAGTCATACGCTGCTAATTTTAAGCGTTCAAATCAACGAACTTGCTTCAAAACAACTAATTTGGTTATTAATATTAGCGGTAAAATTTAACTGGTATATACCTTGTTCTCACTAAGAGCCAGGCTATTAGAAGAAAGTTTGATGAAGCAACAGCNAAAACGATAGTGCAGCATATTTACAATATAGAATTCTGCTCTACCGCATTGTATGTAATGNAGTGTGGTTACTACAAGCTCCTCAGCTCAACAACATGCTCTTCTTGCATTGATTCATCGGATAATGTTTTTAAGCGTTACAATTCTGACGTGAAAAAAGCTTGTTTTCGAGGCATGGGCGTCGGAAGTATTTTTTCCAGGGGAGAAAAAATGGTGGAATTTTATAGTACTCACTCGGAACTAAGCAAACAACCATTTTTGCTTACAAATTAAAAGGAAAATGTCAAAATTCAAATTCCAGGGGGGCCTTGGCCCCACTGTTCACCCCATTCGACGCTAATGTTTCGAGGTTATATCGCTGAAACGTTGAACAGGAGGTGTAATCATGACTTCTTTAAATCGTTCGAAAAAGTTTTTACAGATCATTAGACGTGACGTATCAATGGAAACAGTGTCGTAAGTCTCGCGCGGGTAGAAACGCTCCACTTTACTAAAACTGCGTTTCCCAACGTTTTCTTGGCCTTGCCCAGAAAATCATATCCAAAGTCGTGGTTTCACCGCCGGGATACAAATATTGTTGTGAAATTTTTCCGTAGACATTTTTACCGGTAATTACATAACCGTCAATAAAGCTTATCTCAAAGTAGTTTCCTTTAAAACTTTTTAACAACCCTGACAACCATGTGGTGGATTTTGAGAAAAGTTTCGGCCATAAATCGCCGGCCGATTGCACTAGAGAGTTAATAAAGACAATATGAGATGCGGATTTTTGTGTACTTTATGTCAAAACAACACACGGGTAAATTAGTATTTGAAAAATTTTCACAGGTCCGGATAACGTTACTGGCACCTGCTTGTGACGTCACATAATTTCAAATGCAAAGGTACATGTTTTCTTAAAATCGGAATGTACACAAAATTCAGCATGCTATGACGTCTTCATTGGCTCTCTAGCGCGATCTGTCGGCGATGTATGAACGAAATGGCCTGAGTGGCTTCTGCGGTCCTTAAATGGCCTGAGTGGCTTCTGCGGTCCTTAAATGGCCTGAGTGGCTTCTGCGGTCCTTAAATGGCCTGAGTGGCTTCTGCGGTCCGTAAAAGCGTAAAAATTAAAGCACCCCTCTTTGTGGGGGTGAGACCCACTTTGGGACTCTGCAATGGAGCAACGTGCTGAAGGTACGCACTGGTGGAGCCAAGGCTGCCTGTGGAGCCGGGACTGGAGCCTGGAGCCGGAGTACTGTACAGGCCCGGGGGCATTCGGGGACAATGCCCTCCCAAATTTTTTTTGTGCCCCCCATATTATGTCGAGCTCAGAAAATTTCATTAAAACATATAATGAAAGCAAAAATCCTGCGCCCCTGAAAATGTTTTGTATCCCTCCAAACCTTAAGACCTGGCTACGGGCCTGGTACCGTAGCTGGGCATTTTGCAAGGAGCCAGAACTGGAACTCAGATTAAAATTTAGAAGGATCAGGAGCTGGAGCTCAGCTTAAAGTTTTGGAGCCGGAGTTGGAGCCATGTCTATTTGAGAAGTAGCTCCAGCCCCGGGTGCCTTCTTAGAAACTAACGTTCTTCACTGAAAGGTAGACCTACTTCACCGAAAACAATGCTCTTTGTTGCACAAATAAGCGGGATTGTTACGAGTTAGGACACCAGACTACAACAATGGATATCTGATGTTTCTGTGGTTTAATCATCGCTGCGGTTGTGGCATCGTAGCTGGGCAGGCGTGGTGTTGCTTAATTGTAGAAGTAAGAGAAACGTTGTAAACTATCACAACATTTTAGTTTCCAGTCAGAATGAACAAATCGGATCTGTAGTAGTGTAGCGACCTGAGGTGGGTATACGAGAAGCCATGCTATTTCTTCGAACAAACGACGTTTAAAGCTTGTCCTTTGTATTAATGCAAAAGCGTGCACGTTAGAAATAACACATGAGAGAAGTAATTAACTTTGTGCTTTGCTCTCTTTGCTTGGTTTTCGCGGGCAGAGCTGTTAGCTTGCATCGCTACGATTGCAACAGGCCAAGCATGCAGCGAGTGCAAAACATTTGGTCGATTGCTACTGGACTGTGTTTAAATGCTCTGACACAAATGCAGTTTTCCAAACAGACTTTTTCTTGACTCTGGTCGTAATAAATAACAAAAGGTCCTCAGGCATTGACGTCAAAACCAATGACTGCCGTTGCAGAATTTGTTTATGTTTCAAACTTGAGTAATATTTCTGTTGGTAACTGTTCTCTGAATCATCTGAATTTGTGGTTGTTGTTTATTTGTTGATCTTCTCATGACAAGAGCGCTAATTGTATAAAACTTCTGGATTAACCTACTCATGTCAGTGTGATATATTCCTTTAGCTTTGTGTACTAGATATATTTCATTTTCGAGTCAAATCGAGGCTCACCGACAGTTGAAAATATTAATGTGGAAAAACGAACAGAAGCCGGAGCTGGAGCGGAGTCATGTTCATGAAATGAAAAGCTCCGGATCCGGGGCAGTTTGGTTTTTACGACGGTTCCGCATCTCTGGTTGGAGCAAAAAAGAATGAATGGCTGATGAAGGTGGTTGCAGCCAACATGTGGCTGTTGCAACCTCTCCGGTGGTGTTGCGTTGATTGTATGATTCATCACAAACGGGATGTGCGTGAAGAACAACACCATACATATATGTGGCGCGAACAAGCAATCATAGAGTGATCATGGCGTGTGATCTCTATTGTTGCTTGCTGCCACAGTGCGAAGCTTTGCGCACATGCCGCTCGGGATTTCCGATCGCAACATGGCCCACAATTAGTTTGTTTGCCCATCACCGCTTTATCAATTCAAACAATGCTACTTACGACATCGGTCAAAGAAATTAAGGCTTAATTAATCACAATCTAGTGTCGAATGAACAGTGGCGTATTAAACACGCAAACGTTGCTGTCACGTTTTGTAACATCGCATCATATCTTTACAGCATCGTCTATTTTCAGCCCTATCCAGACATGCTTTCTGATGATAGCATCATTTCCGCACCGTGATTCCTGCCAATCACAACAGTGGGCTTGGCCATGATGTAGGTTAATCACGACAGCTCGCCACTATTCGTAGCAGTTGCGTGCACGTTTGAGAAAAGGCTGTTTTCCAAATTGCTGACAAGCACTTTATGCGTAACACAGCAGCGTCTTTTCATCGAAAGTCTTTATCAAAAATTATGTATATAATTAAATTGCTATTACGGCATAATTCGCAATATGAAAGACCAACGCATGGGAAATAGCACTATAGACTGTGATGTTTATCGCGGTATTTCAAAGTCTATGTTTTCAAACGAAATAATTCAAAGAAGTGGACACAATACTTCAGAGAGGATAAACGCACAACACAAGTTATCACGCAAAATAGTTACCAATAAATATCACTATGGAATCAGCACTAATTGCTCGATCTCACGCAGCAAAGCCTGGCCTGCAACATGACTGTCGCATGAATGTGATGCAACGAATGTGGCTGATTTGTCTTGACGACATATTTACTTCGTTGTCAAGTTCAACTCGCATCAACAACGTCACCGCATGTTTAACACACTGTCCAATGGATACAAACGACCGTTCAGTTTCATTTTGCAAAGTTCTTAGAAAGTTTCAGCGAACAGAGTGTAGAGTAAACGCAAAAAACAGCCATCAAATTTGTTTTCATGTTCATACGCCAAAACATGGACAGTAGATATTTAAAGTTGAAGACTCTCCATGAAGTTCATAAACTTCTATGGCCTTGAACGTCTTTGACCGAGAAGTCTTAAAACTTAAAAGAAAACAAGAAGACAAAATATGTAAGCGTGCCCTCAAAATATTCTGTCAGCAAATGTGCAGAATGGCAATGCGCTTACTCAAATTTTCTTTTCCTGTAATAAAATTGATTTCTTCATTTTCTAAGTGCTTCATCATTTCACACCGCACTGACAAAAATAATTGGGTGTAAGGTTTCCATGACACTACTGGGTAATAAGTCTGTACGAGCCAGGTTTTTGTGGTCAAACGCAGAGAAGTATGAGCTTTATGGTTAAGAACACCATTCTTTAGTTAAGCCAGTCCCAGCTTGTTTGACTCTGCGAACTGACCGAAAAAGTATGTTGTGGACGTAAACTCGTGGACAGACCTAACGATCAACAGCTTTCTCGCAAAATCACTCGTCATATTTGACTTACTCTCGGAGCCCAGAATTTCTCCGCTAGGCCCTACTGGTATTACTTTTGGTTTCGAAGCTGAAGAAAAACAACTATTTCGAAAAGACTTTTCAACACAGGCAATCAAGGTCTTCACATTGACCCCACTCCGCACAAATAGTTTGACCTTGTCCTAAATTTGGCAAATCCACTGAAATATTTTGCGCGCCACTTGCCCATGGCTCAGAATAAACTAAAACCACAGATCGTTTGATGCTGTAAGTCGTTTCTATCTGATTGCAGCTGATGAGTTATTTTGTTCTTCGTCGAATCTAAAATCATCCTTTACTTCTGGTTGATGGCACTTGCCGCACCATAGCAATCACCCTGGGCACTTGAAATGGGAGCAGTGTCTTCTACCGCCCCCGTAGAAAAGTTATAACAAGGTTAAACCACGTTCAATGAATACCATAAACCAGTGCTGAAGCGGACTCCTACCTAATTTCAAGTAGCATCAGTTTCAGCATGGTTGGAAGCTGAATATAAACATACACTAATGAAAAACACCTTTTTTGATCTGTTTTATAACTAAGCCGCAATCAGCACCTTCGACTTGGACGCAAAGAATCGCTAAAATAAGTGTATTTAGATTACTAACCCTACATCCATCAAGGAAACGTAATCATGTAAAGGTTAAAATTTATAAGCACAGTATTTACTCCAATTGATCTCAAAGTAGAAGCGTAATAACCAACGTTAAACTGCGTATTGGTCGACGTCATCATATACCGATGTCACTAGCAGCCACTGAAAAAGTTTTGTTTATTTATAATGACTTAAAAAGAAATAACACAGGTTAAAATAAAGTCCAAATGCATAAATTATAATATTATCGCACACCGCTTTCACTGTTCACTACTCCAAGCACAACACCACTTGACTTGTTTTCATTTGCTCTGCATCATCATCATCTGAAGTGAACTATTGGTTTTGTACAAACACCATCACCATTACTTTCTAATCCCGCATTTCTACCTGGGGCTTTGGAAATCTCGAGATACCTCGTGGCTTATCAAAAGATGGTTTTTGAAAGCAAGCACGGCAGCCATGGTCACAGCTCGGTTGTGCAAGAAACTGATTAAACTGTTAGTTACAGACAGCAGCAGAGAAGGCACACGAACATGGTGCTTATTTGGATATTTGATGCGCTAGATTTATTCACCTACAGATTCTTTACCAGGCAGAGCTCAATCTCAAGCATCCTGTCTATGACGAAACAATGGTCCAACATTTACAGGTAACCGTGACCGCCCAAAGAAAAAATAATTTCCCGCTTAAAGTGTGCAACTTGGGTCTGAGTAGTTTGTGCGAGTTTGGCTGGTAGGCGCTAACTTAGCAGTTAGGCTGATACTTTAAGAATGTATTCATGAATCCTGTATGCAGTGGTGTATCTATGCAAACTTGCGCCCATGGCAAAATTTAAATGTGCGCCCTTTCTATAATTTATATATTAGATGTGGGCACAGTTTTTCCGAAAGATAAACCATGAAGAAAATACGTTTTTTAAAACAGAAAATATTTGCGTTTATTTTTGTTTAAAATTTTTCAGCAAACAAAATATAAATTATCCATAACGCCCACAACATACTTCTGTAGTCATTTATTTTTGTTATGATGAATAACAAAACATGTAAATAATAAGGTCATCGTAGCTTATAGGTTTACATAGTGTCGCCTGACAAAATTGTATATCTTACATAAAAGCAAACAACATATTGCAACTGCAAACAACATTTTTTTAAATGGAACACATTTAATTTGAATTCTACAATCAATTATTTAATGCAAGTCATGTATCACTTGTGTTCGAAAAACACAAGTCCATCGAAACATTAATATATCCAACCGTGTCCGGTTAGATTACACAAAAATGCTAATTAAAACAATGCTTTACGTGCCTTTATCGAAGTAAAGTCGTTTATTATTTCATCAAAGTAAGCTTTTGCTGTTTACTCCCTTTCTATTCTCACCAAAGCAAGATCACACAACCTTCCCTGACTTATTGTTAGCCATTGAGGCCCCTAGGCACGAAAGGACCAGTCTCAGTGAAAGACTGAAAGATCGTTCGCAGCTTGCAATGCATAATACTGCCATCGTTAGTATTATTTGCAAAGCAATTCGAACAATGTCAAGAGGTCTTTAGTAAGCGGTAATTTTAAGTTACACAACTTGAAACAAGCATTTTGCAATCTAGAATCTTCTCGTATAATTGCTAGCCAATTGCATCTAAGCTGTACACAGCTTCTAAATTGTCACAGGTAGATTTTAGTTTTTCACAGTCAGAACCTTTTCACAAGGCCTTGGACATCGAACAGAAAGCCACATTTGGACAGAAACAGCAGCTAGCTCTAAACAAGGTTAATAAATCTCTTTCATGAGTTAACATTTTTGCTCAACTGGTACGGCAACGATACTAACTGCTAATTTTTCGAAGACAAACTAATGTTCTCAACCTTAGTTTCTGGACTGGGGCATTGTTTTCAGCCTATTTATCGGGCACTAGTGGCCATCGAAGAAGTTTCGTAAAGTCGGAGTGGGCCGCAGCAGTTCAAGTAATTTCAAATCTGTACGACCTCAACAACAGTTATTTGCATAGTAGTCAGATTCTCACAGCCACGAACTTAAATTCGCCTCAACCAGACTCTAACTGTCACTAACATCTACTTGCCGGAAATGCACCAGTACGGACTGACTTATCCTTTTTTACAGGGATAAGTCAGTCCGTACTGACTGATTCTATTTGAATAAGACAGGGGATGAAAAACTGGACAAGCTAACTAATATCACACAAAATCTTGAGAACAAGCTAAACGGAATGCAAAAAAGATGGTTGAATATGAAAATAAGTTGAATCAGCTTGAAGAAAAAAAAGAACAACTACGCGATGAGATGGCCCAGAAAACAAATCTGCTTGTCTTTCAACTTGACAGACAAGAACAATACATAAGAAGAGAAAATATTTTTATTTATGGAGTAGAAGAAAAGAAAGAAGACGACGATGATGGGGAAAAGGTCTTGTTCAAAATAGCAGATCAGCTCGAAATCGATCTCAAAGATAATGAAATACAGAGAGTACATCGAC
>JGI24159J19872_10003955_pt1 | contig 18765 bp, 14 predicted proteins | sample Ectturendosymbi4_FD_19872 | JGI IMG/M metagenome (IMG submission 19872) | reverse complement strand
CCATACTGTTCACGTCTGGCCAGGCCCGTAACTAGGGGGGAGAGCAGGGGGCGAAGCTCCCCTAAAAAAACTTTCGCCCTCCCTGGAAAAATGTGTTGGACATAGTTTAAAAAATTTGGGCCCTTCTCAGAAAACTCTTCTCCCCCCTCTGGTGTCCCAAGCTGGTTACGGGCCTACGTCTGGCACGAATGTGAATCAACTTTGTGAGGGCTGCAACAGGGCTTATGTAGTAAAAGAAATGAGTTGTGCGGACAATTGCTGAAATTTCTGGCTTGCGTATGACGCAGTCAAGTAGTTGTTGTTGATTTAATCAACTAGAAGGTAAGATATGTTGGCTCTGAAAAATTAAACAGATGGTTTGTACCAGCGTAAAGATTCCCAGGCGTGTGATTATGCATTTCTGGGTACTAAAAAGGTACTTCTGGAGCAAAATACTTACTGCTTACTTGACTTGGGTTTAGACTGAGCCGCTCTAAAGATGTTTACGCTTCTTAAAACATATTTCTGGGGTCTTCACGGAAGCTAGGTATCTCTAGAACAGTGGTTCTTAACCTTTTCTCCACCACGCCCCTCCTAAGTAATTTTTCTTTGTTTCACGCCCGCATGACTTTAAATGATTTGTAGAAACAAATGCATTTCTTGGTAATTTTTTTTTATTTTAAGGTTTTTAAACAGACACGAAGTCCATTGAGTACAAACACCCACAGTCTGCACAATGCAGATTTATAAAAACAGACAGCAGAACGATTAATAGCGAGGTTGGAGGTAGAACAACAGGGTCACAGACACTTTCTTAACACTGTTGTTCGCTAACCCGTAACACTTCGTGCAACGTTACATCCAGAGTATACTGAGTCCAACCCTGGTCAAGGCCAGGTAAAGTACGAAAGTATTGTGGCATGCACACACCCTCAAACAAACACTGTAACGTCCGGGCACTCAGTCACAAAGTAAAATGTAGTTGTAGTGTTCAAAGAATAAGGACGAATATAAACAATCTGACTGCATCAAAACGCGCAACCATATGTTGTCAGACTTTCTGCATCGTTCCAGAAAGAGGTACATATTTTTCACAATAAGGCCTCAAAGGAAGGAATGTTGCATTGAAACTGATGACTACTAACACTCGCTCGCCGAGGCAGGTTGTACAAAGCCCTGCACCCAAAATTACAGACCACTGATTAGTTCAGAATTTTTGAACAGTATTTGATGCAACATTATTTTGGCGCATTCGATGGAAAATGCTTTCTTTTAAGCGACGTTGCACCAGATTTACCAGTACTCACAGATATGCATGTTCCCACTTCAGCCCGCATGCTTAATGTGTTGCAGTTACTTGTTTCCCACTATGCGAACTTTTTCAAATTCTTTGTTTGTTTTATTCATTCTGCATAGCTTTGCAACTGCACACGATTTCGTAAAGTGAATACACATTATTCCGACTAATTGTATATCGGTGAAATGCTATAACCGCGTTTTTGCATAAGATTCCAGAATCTCAAAACAAAACTATTCATACGTGAAAAACATAGTGCGGTTAATCGCATGAACCGGATATTCCAATAGAAATATTTGCAGACTTAAAACAACATGCGCGCCGCTAATTAGTGCGAGTGAAAGAAACGGTTCCGAGATAAAGCAGCTGAGTGTCGCCATTGGGATTGTCCAGAAAGCAAAGTTACTATCTTTGTTTGGCCAAGAAGTGGACATCGTATGGTGACCTGTAGCTGCCAAGCATCATTTGAAAACTTAATCTCAATATACATCGTCGCATCACAGAACATGACGGGAGTACTATAGAAAATTAATATCATGCAGGTGTACGGCCACACTGCAGAAAGCTCGTCGAATTACAGGAAGTTGTAGCGGTATCCCACACTGCGTGGACCTGTGCAAAGTGTATGCATTCATGTTAATTTGGAATAAGGCGAGCCGCTGTACGATGCAGGCGGCTACCTTGAAATTCTATGTGCACCATGCTGTTCTCAATTGCGAGAACGCCACAGATGTTGTCAAAAGGGACTTGGCACGGCATGCCGACTAAACAGTATCCCTAGTTGCGACCCTGAATGTTTGTAGGTAGGCTCGATATTGGCCTGCAAAATTTCAAGAAACAACCCTGACTTCCATCTCTGCCGGAACTAAGCCACATAACATGTAGCGGCGGAAAATTCGCACTGGCGTAACGTTTGGAAGGGACACATTCCCGTTCAAAAACTTTCCATGCTGTAGAGCAGGTAAGGGCTCGCGCCCCCCGGGAAATTTCTTGAAAATCGTTTTGCATCAATGATTTTTGAATCTAAAAATGCAAGTGCGATCAGAACAGATTATATAGATTTTGTTGGACATCACACTGTCGAAACAAAACAAATAAACTCTTAATAACCAACTAAAACTCAAAAGTTGTTTCGCAACTCTCCAAATATGCATTGTGGTTGGAACATGGCGAAATAAGATTTGATACAGAGTGGCACGTTGAACTTCGAAGCCTTGCAAAGTCATAAAAAATCATTCACGCAGAAACCAATGAGATATTTAAATAATGCGTTATTGTTTTGTGCATAGGTGTAGAAGCAGGCAAATTTTTGGGGGTTCGAAGGAGTTTTGCCCGAATTTCCGCAAACTTGCCCAAAAAAATTTTGGGCCACTTTTTGTGCGAATATTTTCTCATGACGACCGTTTTTGGGATGACCTCCAAAAAAGGTCTTCATGTGATTCTGCACACGTTGGGCGTCATTTTTTTCAAATCAAAACACGTTGCGAGGCAGTTTCCAGATTTCCGTGGATTTTCAGGGATTTTTCCTGGACTTTCACCAAATCAAAACTTTTGGGGGTGCGCTTTCACTCCTGCACACCCACCTCCTACACTACTGGTTTTATGTATAATAATAATTTTATTGATGCAAAATCAAACACATGTCAGAACAAATTGAGCCAAATGCCTAAACACCAAATATGAAGTTGTTTTGTTGTGTCTCGCCTCACCAATGCACCGCTTTATTCGAAAACCCTCTTATTATTTCGATCGATTACCGATAGTGCTTTTCTGACTACGACTTCATGAAATTAAAAGAATCTGTCAGTTGCAAAACAAAGTCAACTCGGCTCATGGCTGCGTTTAACGCTATATGAAAGCATATCTGTTGCAATGCCGTGGTTAATCGAAACTGTAATGCAGTGGTTCCCAACCGGGGAGGAATTTCATGAGTTCAGAGGAATTTCCACTTTTTAAAAGTTACCTATTCATTGTACGTGTTGTACGTCTTTTTTAAGTTGAAATTGGCTCTTTCAATTAGCTCTATAACTTTATATTTATAAATTATTTAATGGACTATTATTTAGTCGCACGTTTTGTTGACATAATTAGTGCAACCATTGGACAACATATCGTTTTTGTCTCACTTTAATCAAGTTATTGTCGTCAGTAAAGACCATTGTTCCAACCGTAGTTAATACTAGCCTACGAACCCGAACAGGGGAGGAATGAAAAGTTAAGTTACAAAATGAGCAAAGGGAGGAATGCATCAAAGGGTTGGGAACCACTGCTGTAATGGTTAGGCATGGTCATTTACTAAACTTAGCCACACACACAGTCTTTGCATCTTAGAAAACGTTACAGAAGCTAGCAACCCGATCCGGATCAGCTTTACGTACGATATGTTGCTGTTCCAATCAGGGTTATCCCTGTCGGTGTAATTTCATTTTTAGCACACATTTTATGGGTCCTTCACAAAGTTAACTTGCACGTACTTGCTCAGATTTTCCTCTTCGAGTGGTCACTCACATTGCATATGTCTTTTTGTAGTGATCCCAAAATAAAACCAATATTGGTTGCGCTGCTTCTCTCTGGATTTAAGCAAAGATGATTTTCAAATTTTGCTCTTGATCCGCGTGTGACAATTTTTGTCAGTAGTCAGCTGCTACGGCTTCCTTGTTTTCCTCCTCAGCGTGCTCTTGAAAAAGCTCAGCAATTAGATGAACGAGAAGCAGTGCTTGTTGCAAAAACATACAAAAAGCTCAAGGAACGGTCGGAAATCCTCGCTACTCGGCGCTTCTTTGGAGAATGCAACAAAATCAGAAAATATATAGACCTTGTTGCAAGACTTCGTGCGCTGAACTTGATTGCCCGCGACTTCTACAAATCAATAAAGAAGGGCAAAGTGGAAAACGTGGAAAGCATACTGAACTACTTACAATACTGGAAAGGCTTTACTGCCTCGTCATTTGACATAGGCGATTTGAATCCGAAAGGAGTAGATCCTAATCATCCAGGTAAGTAAGTTTGGGTTTGTCCCAATGATCATTATTTATGGTTTGTAGTCTTTGACGTCCTATTTTTCACAGTCTAGTCTACACTATCTGTCCGGGTCGAAAAACGCTTTCAAAATCACTACCTACCAACGTCAACTGATATGTTTTTCGAGGAGAAACGAAAACAAAACGGTCGCTGTATTGACACAAGCAGTGTGCCGCAGTCGCAGATTCGACTGAAACAGCGCTTCAGAATAGGTTTACGCAAAAAAAATGGTTGAGTTATTTTCCTTTCATCAAAGTATGTGCATTTTATACATAACATAAAACTAAAAGGGAGCAAAGTCTTCCAGATGGGGTCTAGCACACCATTTTTAAGAAATGTTACTGTTTTACCGTTACCTGTGGCGAAAGCCCCACAGTCCGCAACTACACTTTTCACGGACAAAAACCTATTCAATCACAAATTTCGCCCACAAAAAAATCAAAACTACAGTAGCTTGATGTGAACTGCAGAGCATTTCTTTGTCCTATAGCTTAACTAAACGACTTACACTTCATTTGGTTTAATACTTCAATCGATAGTTGTGGAACTTTAGGCATTTGTCTTCAAATTATCTCTAAGTTTTTCACATTTGCTGAAACTGATTACATATTTACATTATTCTTTCTTTCGCTGAGTTATGCGGTTTTATTCAAACTATGCTTCTGAACAAAAGAAATTACTCGTAACTTCGTCAGCTCATACAAATCGCATTAACCCCTAGTTTTTTGGTTACCTGAGAGGGGTTCCGTATTTATGAATCAATTGTCTTCGCAGTATTTTCACAAAAGCGTGTAAGTTGCCACTGCGAGGAATTGTCTCTTTTTTACGCAAGATTTTTTGCACCAACGAACTTGGCTTTTACGATTGAGTCATGCAATATCCCAAATGCTATACCTATCCTTCAGATATTATGAGCGTTTTATGCCACTTTTGTCGTTTTTGTTCAAGAAACCGTGAAGGCTCCAACTTTGTGCCCTTGAAATTCATCTGAATTGCTTTACTGATTGCCAGTACGTTTCGGTTTGCGATTGGTACTTTTGCTTCCAAATATGACCTGTCGGGGTAATAAGCGACTGTGCCTTTTGCCTGGTTGGAAGCATGACAAAAATTGTTTCAGATCGTTGCGAACAAAACCTCTTGTTTCAGCACGTCCGGATACATAACTAGTTCCGCTGGTTGTCAACTGATGTTCTTGACCTATGGGTTTCTGTCTGACCAAATCTTTGTCAGTGTGTGCTATAGCGGCGCCAGCTTTTTTGCGAGTTGTGAAGAACAGCACTCGCGGGGTTTTTCATCGCGCATATCGAAAAATCTTTCGCCCACTCTGACGCCTCTCACAAATTACGCTCATCAACAGAACTGCAGCTCTTCCCTACAGAAATTGCTTACGGAACGGAAGATGGTCAGGGCAAAAATTTATTGTCACAAATAAAGCAAATTTCAACACCGCTTGTTTTTCCAATACGGTTTTCAAAACACTACAGAAGGAAAACTAAGTATTCTACCAGCGCAGCTAAACTGAGAGAACAGACTTCACTCTCCGTCAACGCGAACCTGTGGACTACGTTTGCTTTCTAATCCTCCGATCACAAACAAAGCGTAATGAATTAGCTGTACACCAAAACCGTGGGTTCCACAACTCAGATGTTCGGTCCTTGCGTTTTATCACAAAGGTCGCTGTTTCGAGTGAATGTCTGAATTTGATCCGAAAATGCCATTAAACAGGCGGCAAATTTACAGCGCGTTTTGCACGCGTAGAAACAGTTGTAGAGCAGGGTCTCGTAACCTGGGTCCGTGAATTCCATATGGGTTCATGAATGTAATTTAGGAGGTCCGTAAATCAAAATCCAACCAAGAAATCCGCTAGTTTTTATCTGTCCATTGGGGCCATTATTCAGCTTAATCGCACCAGAGCTGTAGTCTGACATGGTCATGTTGCAAGTCAATTTTCCTTTTTTTTTTATTTTGGTGGCGGTAGGCCGGGACCTGAAATTAGCTTCTTGCCGGGGCGGTTGAGGTGCTCACGCTAAGAAGCTATCAAATCTAATTTCTCAATAATCTGAAAAATGTTGTCAAAACGATAAGGGATCCGCAGCGGTTTTGGGTGCAGTGAAAGGGGTCCGCAGCGACAAACAGTTTGACAAGCACTGGCGTAGAGGCATCGCCGTCGCAAAACTCTGCTGATGGACACAAGGGAGTAAGCAATCGTCGAGCCTGGAAAAGCGGCACTATAAACGGCAAAAGCTGTTGAATACAAATATGATTCAAGACTGCATTAAATGTAGCAAAACCTTTAGACCCTGGAAGAGGCAACCGGGCGAAACATAGCTGTGGTACCGCCATGCGATCGGTCATACCATGTTAATTCGGTTCATCGTTGCTGCGCCTTTGACATATAGTGCAGTTAAACTTCCCTTGCGGAATGTTGTGTTCACTACCTTGTCGCAGTGGTTTCCAATCTTTTTTTGGCCGCGGCACACTTTGCAACTCAGTTTCCTTCACGCGGCACACCAAAGCTTTATCACTGAAACGTCACTGATAGAAACTTCCTCATTGGAAGATTTAATCTGAATTTACGTTTGTTGAACATTCCTATCTGTAACATAGTACAAATCCGCTACAGTGTTGCGGATGCAACTGTGCAGTTACTGGCAAACACAATGGCACAAGCACCAACCACGGTTACGGCATATGCCGCCTAATACAACCAGTGACGGATTTACGCATAGGCCATGGCCTAGGGCCCCGCGCAACTATTTCCTATGATGATTCAATATTAAGCAAAAATTTGCGAAACTGCGCCGAGGCGTAACTTCACATTTTACGTTGAAACAAGCGGAAATGCAAATGTCTACTCTAGGCTCTTGTCAATACAGTAACAATATAAAAATATTGTGCATCTGGGCGTAAGAGATATACAGGCCGTCCGTACGAAAGCGATTACAAAACAAGAATTAAAAAGAAAAAAAGGTATTTAATTGATGTTCAATTTTCCATTGACAAAAAGCTAGTAACAACGCAAGACCGACACTACAAAACTCCCATGAAAAGCAATATTCTCAGTATTGGATCCTACGTTTGGTTGTTTTTGCTAGATTTCCCACAAACACAGATTTCTTGTTGAACCTCTAAATCAGCTAGAAAAGTTTCTCGTGAGATTTACTAGGAAAAAACGTGTCTACGTTGGGCTTACTTCGTATGGGTACCTGAGGGTGTTGCGGCAATACTTTGCTGCTGTGCAAAACTTGTCTTCATGCTGATTACCATCGGCCTATGACATTGAGGATTGAAACACTATATTTTGTTTTGCTTGGAAAATGACAACTTCAAAACGGCAGAAATAAGCCGTGTGTCCACTGAATGGATTGTGCTTGTTTGGTTCATAAAATATGTGGTTACTATTACTATAAAAAAGGAGTTTACGTACAGGTAATCAGATCGAGAGCTAAACGATATTTTCGAGGGAGGCAGCACAGTCCCGCAATAAAATGTATATATCCGAAAAACAAACCTACAGAAAACGCAAGAAATCACGGAAATTTACCGAAGAGAACTTCTGAACTACACGAAAGAGCTATAAATTCCAAGAAAAGATCGCAATGCCGTTGTTTTTTAGAAGAATGTAGGAAAGGCTTTAATGTCTGTTGAAGATCTACGGCAATTGTAGAACCATAGTCGGCACAACAAAATATAGATTTTTGAGGGGGCACCACACATACGAAGGGCATACTTTCACGCTTTTCAGACAAACGGCCAAATAGGTCATACCAACTTGGGACCCCAAAAAATAAGAAGCCTAGGGCCCCACGTTTCCTAAATCCCTCCCTGAATACAACACTGTGTACAAATATTGTAGGCACAACGCAACAGTCCACTGTAAGGTTACGGACACAACTGCACATCTGACAAACCCATACTTGCATGGGCACCAACTGCAACGGCAAGACACATGCTGCTCAATACACAATTACAACGGTCATGGACGCCGGAGCAGTGATAGGGCAGGGGGCAGTAAAAGAGTTGAGGGCAATGGCAACTTATAACAAACAAAAAGGTCGTTACCAATTATGTTTGTTTCTGTTCATCAACAATGTTGACCTCAAAAATAATAACAGAGACTATAGAAAACCGTTTTGAATTTTCTGGGTGCGCGAACAGCTGCAGTAAATTTGTCAAGTCGATTTGATAAATCATAAAATTACCTATGATACTGTTAAATGAAAGGCACCTCCGTCCCCATTGACCCCTTTTGAAATCACAGGGGGAAATGCTTCCGTTCTCTGGCGTCCATGACAACGGTTATAAGCACGATATAAACCCACTACAGTTACAGAGAGTTTTCAACTACATATATCAACTGGCAGCTCATTCAGTGGGATATTTGAGCCTACTTTGAAGCACAAAGATTTTCTATCTGAGGCGAAATAGTTAAAAAGCAAGCTCTCAGTGCCTGTTCAACAGCTTCTAGTTGGGATTTTTGTTTTTTCTTTTTAAGCTCGAAAACAATGATTCGCAAAGGTAAACTGCGGCGAAGTGTAAGCTTTCAAAGAAGCATGACTAATCGTATAAAAGAAGTTCAACAAAGTTGTTCTCAATTTTGAAAATTTTGCGGCACACCTTGGACTGTCTCACGGCACACCGGCTGGGAAGTCCTGGTTGGCAATTAACGAAATGGTTGTGGTTGGTTGATGACAGTATTAACTAATCTAGAAGCTGGACTTGGAGGTCTGCTTCTTGACAGGTAAATACATAAAAAAGTTATACAACTGCAACACATGAAACAAGTATGGTGAGATTCTTGAACAGAATACACTCCACTGTGCAGCTTTGGTTGCATTGGAAAGTGCGTTCGCAGGAACGTAAACTATTGAGGGAGGGATATATTTCTTTCCTTTGAATGGTACGCGTAAATAATATCCAGCTTCAATCCTGCATTTTACTTGTAATTGCGCTGAGCATGCCTTAACTACTGCATTGCAGTTGGTGCAAAGCTACTAGAGTCAACCAATAAAGGTGACTCTTCCTCAGGAAAATGTTCCCTCACCTTTATTGGCCCTAAAGTGTGGTCTTCAATACCAAATGATATTAAGTCTTCAACCACATTTACCTTTAAATGGAAACTGAAAAAACACCTCCTACATGATAAAGATACACAATTATGAACTTTTGCAACATTTCACTCATCCAGAACCAAATTCTGTAAATTCTGCATTTTGTAATTCTGTGTATTTTGTGGATATTTACTTTTCGCATTTTTTCTTCCCTGTGCATCCCATTCTTTTCAGCATGAAAGTACACTCCAAAGTTTTTTTTGTTTGTTTTTTTCTTTTGTACCTCATTAATTTGTTTTTGTTCCTTTTTTTATATTTGTTTAAACATATTATTAACCACACCAAATTCCTTCAAATAAATGTGCTCCACTCATCTGTGTACATAGGCATGCTCTTTCATCTGTACATTTTCTTCGCCATGCTCTGTGTTTGTTTGTTTTCCTAATTGTGTTTATTTCACTCAAATGTTGTTTTACAACACTTCTCAAAAACTGAAAAACAGGGTTGGTTGACTAGATGACCGCCGTGGTCCCTCACAAATCCTATATGACACAGCACCCCTCTTTGTTTACACTGATCAACCATTACGTCATTGCATTTTCATTTGCTCTAATGTTCACTATTGTGGTTGGCTTGCTCAGTGCAATGGCTTCTTGTAGTGCTCCTGTTTGTTGGCTGAGTCATATGAAACAATAAACCATTGTCCATTAATAGACTGATTGAAAAAAACAATGGTAAAAATTCGTGATCAAGATTTGAAAATTCTTTTCCTCAGATCTTCCCTTGTTTGTCGCAGAAACACGATATATTGTGACGGCAATGCCAAGTTTGCCTGGAGCGACCTTATGGCAAAAATTTCAGGCAGGTGGCCTCCAAAAGTGGCCGGAGTCACTTTTTCAGACTCCGACTCCGCTCTTGTTCCAAAAAATTTGAATCCAGGTCCGGGTTTGGAAATTTTCAAATTTCAGAATCCGGTTACCATCGGTCCAACCGAAATTTATCCATGTTTTTTCTTAAGAAATGGCCACACAGACTCCTACTACTGCCGAAATTGAAAAGTGACTCCGGTTCCGGGTCCGTTTTTTTACAAAATTTTGACATCCGGGTCCGAAAGGAAAACGCAGAATCCTGCTGGAGGCGACTCCGGAACTCCGTATCCATGGCCACCGCTGGTGGCCTCCACATTGACACTGTAGGCAGCTCACGCCAATGCTTGCTGAAAATACCAGTTTTTTTTCCATTTAAAAAATATAAAATCTATGTTCTTCAATTCTTCAGCGTTTGGCTGTTTCATGTTAATACAGTTGTACATTTTTATTTGATGTTGTAAGTAGCAAAGTACGGCAACAGCGTGGCCACAGGTAAATGACAATAAATTGCTGTGCCAAAAAATCAAGCTTTTTTCACTTCGTACTTTTTAAACAAACTTGTTAACACTTACATCATGACGAAACGAAATGCAAGTCACAATCAGAACTCCACCTGTACTGCGGAGATAAGTGGACTGCAAGATTTTAAGTCTGCTCCAGTCCTGGTATGCTACCTTCATGATAGGGCTCAACCAACCTGCAACGAAATGTTTTGCTAAAATTGTTCTATCTATACTGTTTTTTTCACGATTCCAAAAACTTTATATGCATAAACACGACCATTATATAATCAAAATGACTAGTCATGTTTCAAAATATTCTGCAGGCTTCTAGATCTGCCGTGGAAGTTAAACTCAGGAATGACATATTACTTCTTATTTAGTTTACACTTATCTCTTAAAAAGCTGAAAAAAGTTAATGTGGATAACGGCTATTCAACTTCAGATTTACGTTCGAAAACTTGAGAAAATTCCAGACATCGTAAGCAAGTATATGAGAATTCTGGATAACAAAACTGAAGCGATAAGGCAAACTGCGATATTCTATCAACTTTTCGTGGCTATTGTTTTCTCAAAACGAAATGGCTCCAGGCCTTTATTCAAACTGAGGTTTGAAGTTGTCTGTCTGACTTTATCTGATGAACCACGATGCGACCGTCTGATCGTCTTGGCTTTTCTTTGCAGGAATGAAGTACGTCATGTGGTTGTGTCTGGTTCGCACGCTTTTGAACTTGGGTCAAAAGTTTCTGAAAGATGCATCTGAGCTCACAGAGATACCATTAGTTTCTTCTTCATATTATGTCAGTTTTAACTTGACGGAGGAGCAAGCGGTTGTTTGCAATCGCTTGGAAGATATTCTTGCAACGCATGTCACAAAAGGTTTGCAAAAGCGAGTTTTTACTTCGTAAGCGTTGACTTACTGCATGTCGATGAGAATAAGTTGCTTTTTGTTTCTTATTTTTTTTAAAAAACAAAGAACTTACCTGTTTCTACGGATAATATATTTTTAACTAACGCATACCCAATATCTTGGAACAATCGACAACTGGCATTGGCACACGCACTCAGGGTCGCACAAAGTGCCCCCGACAGCGGTGCCTGAATAACCAAGTGGCCCCACACCCAGCAAGCATATTGTTTCGTTGAAAGTTTGTGATGTGCTCAAAAGTCTTTCTAAATTTTCTTAAATTTGTAATATTTTAAGGTTTTGACAAGAGCATGTCAGATATTGGAAGCTACCCCTTTTTGACACTTTCCTACGAAAAATGAGGGCCTCGATGGGATTTCCGAAGAGTTTTGTTGTTTGGAGCGACCCTGCATGCATCAGAGTATAGGCAGAACGTGCGTTAGGTGAAAATCGCAGTGGACTAGTTCTACTCGATCGCAAAACCGACCTTTGCATCAGAGTTGTAAACGCGCCTCATTTTGAAGCCCGAACCCGGCCCGAGCCCAACATTTATTTTTGAATTCCGATTTAGGCCCAAAAGCCAAAGTTACCGAGGGGGTCAAGATATGCGCAACTGCAGGGTATCAAAATACGTAGTATGCGGATACAGCCGCAGGTACACGGTTTTATTATACCTAAAATAGCAACCATCTTGACCAAAACATTGGCTTGAAAAAGCGCAAACTTGGGTTGTTAGTTAACGATAATACTGCGAAATGTAATGTTTTTTTTAAAAAAAACATATATATGTATCACGAAACTATCCACGATGTTGCTATAGGCACAAAAGAAACTATCTAGGATAGCGCTAGGCATGAAAAACCAGTTTGTAGGTCATCGTTTCTTAAAACAAGCCAAGAATCGAGTAAGTCAGGGGTTCTCAACCGGGGGTAAAGTTACCCCTGGGGGTAAATTTTACCTATCTTGGGGATAAATTTAATGATGCTGAAGTTATAATTATTTTTGTTTTTTCTACAGCGCTAGTGAGTAAACAAAAAAGACGGGGGTAAATTTTATGTTAGGAAGCTGGCAAGGGGTAAACGGGAGCAAAAACGTTGAGAACCCCTGGCGTAAGTGATTGATCTCTTCGAAGCAACGCCATTGCGTGATAATTTCCTCACCGCTGTCACCTTTTCAAAACGCTTGTGATACTAATCTGAGCAGAGAACAAAAGAACGCAGCTGTGTTTGCAAGTAGAATTAACTGAAGAAAATCACAATCGTTTTACTCACAGAAGCCACCGCGGTGAGCACAGCAAATGTACGTCACGAAAGAGAAAAATCGTTACTCTAAATCTTATAAAAAAAATATTGTATGCAGGCTCGAAATCGGCCCGAAACATTTTAACAAACTTAAGCCCAAACCCGGCCCGCAACCCGTCCCAACTTACAACTCTACTTACTTTGTATTACGGATACCCGAATACCCAAGACTAATAAACGCTTCTTGTGCACTTTTGTTCAAAGAAACTCTTAAAATGATGTCCAGGCATGTGATACACGGTAATCCAGCCACAGTTTTTGCTGAGGTTTGCCGTCACTTTTACGGGCAAAACTCTACACGTTTTTTCAGTGCGTTTTTACTTTATTTTCAACGATCAAAAGGATGCGGAAAAAAGTTGAAACATTTTAAATGAGTCCGTCATTACAAGAGCATGCTTCACTAGAACTTCGCCTTAGGTTAAGAGGCTTAAGTTTCTTACTTGGTGTTTCATCAAATTTTTGAAAGAAAAAAGCTACAAATAGTGCAGAACTGTTTTACAATGAACATGCATGTTAGCAATGTAGTCGTGGGGTAGCAAATTATTTGGAAAACGAAAAAAATGTAGATATTTGCAGTCTGCCAATTCCACAGATTTCGTTTTTCACACAAAACGAGCTTAAGAAAACTTACGAATCCAATATTTCGTCATTTGTATGCGTTAAAACTGTGTTCTCCATTGCGAAATACATATCACTGAAACCAGCAGCGGGTCCAGGCCACACGTTTGGGGCAGTCAACGAAGGTCTTTACTCGTTTAAAATACTGTAAATTCTCTAGTGGTGACAAATGTTGGGCATCACATAAAAGTTCTTACCTTTTCTAGGCGAAGAAAGTGTCTGTTTGTGTTGGTCAAATTGTGGATCTTTCAGGTAATCACTATTGTTTTAAAGCGTTAACATCATCGTTGGTGTGCCCTGCAATGTTTTGTATCTACGAAAAGTCTTCAAAAGATATACCCCACAGCAGTGGATTCCAACCAGGGCTTTGAGACATCATTCCAGGGGTTACGAGAAGCGTCCGTTATATTAGCAGTAAATTGATCTATTTATTACTCTTCTGCGGCTTGTTTGTTTTAAACGCATTGTTTTTAATTTAAGTTTGTAATGGATCTGTCCAACATCTAATGGGGAATTCTCCTACCTCCGTTCGAATGCTATTCTTAAACGTATCGATAGTTTGGGGATTGTTAATAGACCCTGTCTTTTAGGAATATCCACAGAAAACAATCCCGAGAACTTAGGTCCGGAGAATGTGTAGGTCAGGGTGGTCCGTACGACAGGAGTTCAGCCTGTCTCTAGAGAAGTGCGGATGGAGGTATTTGAGTAAAGCATTAGAGCAATGCGGTGCTGCTTCATCCTGCTGACAAAACACAGCATCCATGTCCACTCCACGCTTCCGCCTCAGTGCCGGGATGACTTTTAGCTCTTATTAATTCAATGCATCGCTCTGTGTTCATAGTTACGGACGTCCATCTGCATCCTCGAGTGCGAATGCACCTGATAGACGTCTGGTAACTCCGCCTTCCATTGGTGATTCGCCCACCGAGTGCGAGTGCATGGCGTCTCAGTTCGAGACACCAATTTGTACCCGTCGCACAGCAACTCGTCGGTTCATCCGACAACAACAACGTACCCCACTGGGCGGATCACCAATGGAAGGCGGAGTGGTTGGACAACCTTACGAAACTCTCTACGTTCATCCCCGACACCGGCACCCACCCTCCCGGAATGACCCTCCCAAGAACAGCGTGGCTTAACCGCCTCTACACTGGTGTCGGACATTTCCGCTCCTGCCTGCATAAATGCGGTATGGCCTCCTCTGCGGCCGGTGACTGTGGCGCAGAAGAACAAACCGTCGACCATGTTTTCCTCCAATGTTCAACCCACCGACCTCCTTATGAACTGCACGGCCTGACGGTTCTGGACGATGAGACAATCGAATGGCTGCTCAACACCTGTCCCGAGATCTATTGCGGCCTGGCAGTGGACAGTAACAATTCGCTCAAACTATGAAGCATCATCCTCGAACTAGTATAGCCCGATAATGCCGTTACGACCCAACGCCCACCAAACAATTTATATCTCCACGCTAAGTGGGTGATACTGATGCTCATGAGCCTGAGCCCAAAAGCGTATATTCTCTTTGTTCACGTGTCCACTAAGGTGGAAATTTGCCTCGTCACTGATAAAATCTAAATCCAAGAAATCAGGATGGTCTTCCATTCGCTGATTGGTGGTTTGCTCAGAGGCACATCTCTCAGCCTTATTTGCATCAGTCTGAAGTTGTAAACTATGTGTCTCATACGGAAAAAGGTAGAGATCCTGGTGCATTACGCATATAACAGAACGCTTTGAAAGATCTGTCTCCTAGGACAAACAACTTGTGGATTTCCTTGGAGGCTGCTACAAGCATTGTCCCACAGTCACGATTTGATTTTCTGTTCTAACTGACCGTGACCGGCCACTGCAACTTTCAATGTTATCCTGTATAATTCCCGACTCCCTGAACCTTTCGAAGTTCAATTGATTATAATTTGTAGAGAGTTGGAAGTAAAAACAAAGTAATTTTAGGGGTGTAGGAGTAAAATAGTTGGGAACTTCTGCCCTACAACAGCACACTGCACCTACACTAAGTCTTTTAAGGATACATCCAAAAGCATATTTTTGAAAGTGTTTAAAAGATATATCCTAAAACATGCTGTACGCTCGTGTTTCATATTTTAGTTATCTTCCCAAGATCAGAAAAAACAATGTCTGAAATATATTCCAGACCTGGTTAGATGTAGAATGGTTCCTCTTACACTAACAAGTGGCAGCTAAAGCCAAAAATTAGGAGTCGTCTAAATACCTATTTGACAATCACGTTTCCAGGTGCAGCTAGCTTGTGCATTAGATGTATATTGCAAAGCAGTGGCGGTTCCAGACCCGGCATTTGGGAGGCAGTCAAATAAAGGGGCGCCAAAAAGTCTTCAGTTGTTTAAATACCCCAGCTTCTGTGTGACAATCGCTGGGTATCACACAAAAGCTGTTACTTTTTATAGGACAAGAAAATGGCTGGTTTTTGGTTGAACTATGTGATCTTTCAAGAAGACACCACGGTTTAAAATCGCCTTGCATCATTAATTCACAAAACGTTTAAAGCGATCCAAAAAGATAGGTTCCATTTTTAACAAGCTACACATTACAATATTTTCTATCTACAATAAGTGTTTGAAAGATATACATTAAAGCAGTGGTCTCCAACCCTTTTGTAACCGCGGACCGGGCAACGCTTGACAAATTTACCCCCGCCCGGGAGTACTCTCGCGTGAGTGCTTCGATAAGAAGAACCGACCAACCACATGTCCAGAAAGCGAGTGGTGTCACCGCCAGTAAACATTTTGTAATTTCGCGACCCAGCGGTTGAGGATCACTGCCCTAAGGTATGCTGCGCGCTAGTGTTTGACCCTGTTTTGGATATCTGCATATCAGAAAAACGCAATTTATGAAACGTATTCCTAACTGCTTAGAAGTAGAATAGTTCTTCTTACACTAGGAAGTGATAACTCAATTTCCAAGCCAGGAGCGTAATAAACAGCGAAATGACGATCACATTTCCAGATGAAACTTGTGCAGTTACATGCACATGGAAAGCATGTTTATTGCTGAAGCGACAATTCAAAAACAAAAAATAAATGAAAGGCATTTGCTATGACATTACTCCCATATTAGGTAGCTCTGCTGGCTATCGTGAAAAACGATCTCATAATCGCATGTTGTGTTCACACTGGGCCTGAAAGCATATTGCCCTTGAATACATTTAACGCCACTAATATGAGCAGAATTTCAATCAAGTATTTAATACTGTTTCACATATTTGGACATTGGACTGCTGATGTGAAGAAAAAACCTCAATCTTACTTGTCCAGACTATAAAGAAAAGGTGTGACACTTTTCAAAAGAAGTAGGGGCAGGCGGGCTGAGACCATCAAATTCACAGTGAACACTCAATTTCTAGTCTCCCTGATAAAGTCAATTTTCAATGTTTTGCTTACTACTATGAACCCCTCAAACAAGCTTAAAGCCACCCCCAATGCTGTTGATCTAGCGATGGATCTGATTCTATTCAGGTCAGCAGAAACAGGTGAGAAACAGCCTATAACCAATTTAAAACCATGAATCTCAGCCAACACCACAGGTACCAGTGAAAAGGTTAAAATTTGCATTGTTTTTCTGCTCAATTTTATGTGATTTTCGCGGAATGATCTAGTGTCTAGTCCAGCTATGTTCAACCCGGGGGCCGCATGCGGCCCAGTTTGGGTTTTAGCTGCCGTGAAAGTATCCTACATGCTGACAACTAATTCTTGTTTTGATAATCTTGACTGTGGCATTTTTGATGCAGGCGGTGCTCAGTACCACTTTAACACGTCTGTTACCATTGCAGTTAGGATCCGAACGCATTCAGTACATTAGCTTAAGCTAAATTTAATTTGCTAAGATCAAAGCAAGCTATTCAATGTGCGGCCCTCACTAATGTGTCACTCATTATGCGGCCCCGGTTAAGATAGTGACATAATTTTTGGCCCAGTAAGCCATTTGGGTTGGACAAAGCTGATCTAGTCAACAAGCTACACGCATTTTGCTGTCGGTTGCAGATTTCCCTAACCACGTCAAATTTGTCTTTTCGTGGCCGGCGCGAGCTGTCTACGGGTTTGCACGTACCAACAAAAGATCAAGACAAAACCACACAGCCATCAGTCACAGTTACCAGGCGCATAACCAGGGGGACGAAAGGCGCCGTACCTCCTCTCAAATTTTGAACAGCAAATATTGAACCGTTGAGCAAGAATTGTCATGACCGCGTACAGCCAATTATTCATTCCACCAAGCTGTAGTACCAAACTTTTTGCGTTAGAGATGGCTGCTGGGTAACATAGTTTGTTGAGGTGCGTCAGGCTACCACGTAGTGATTCAATGCTACGCTGCGTTGTTCCCGTTGACGGAGTGAGGTGTTGCAAAATTGCATTGTTAGGTCATAATTCCTTGAGCTACTGGAGCACGTTGTTTTTTTTCACTAGAACATTTCGGTCATTTCTCCCGTAATAGTATTAAAACTCGTAACAATATTCGTTAGCAGGCGAGCAACCAGGGGGGGGGCATTTGCCCCCCAAAAATGTTCAAAACATTGTAAAGCAATTTTGACATTTGAAGAAACTTTCAAATGATAAAGTTGAAATCTTGTATTCTAATCATTTTTAAGAAAAGTTGTACTTAAATTTTGTATTGTCTTAGTGGTTAATCATCTCCTTACAAGATTTATCTTGAGACAGGCCATCTGATCGAAAATTTCGTATATGATTGGTATATAACCACAAATATGCTGAAATTGGGAGGTCGCATAAAATGTCGGTAGCCTATTTCTAAGGCATTTTTTTATGCTTTTTTTCGTGTACCAATCTGAAAATTATCGGAAATGCAGTGTGTGTGTACGCTTTGATTTTGTTTCTTGCCATCTTCTGAGGAAGAGTTTGCATACACTTTTGAAACGTCAACGATAAATACTGCATTGCTATCACACCAGTGGAGCAAAGTTTGCACCCAGTAGACTATGCCTGCTGATAGAAACAGCACATCCCACTTATATCTTCATATTGTGTCAGCTTTACGTTTGCCTGAGGGTTACTATTTAAGCATTTCTGCTTTTATGTTCAGTGCTTTAACCCAGTGGTCCCCAACCTTTTTAAGAAGTGACCCATTTTAAACAAAAATGTAATCAGCGTTTACACGCGACCCCATTTTGTTTTCTGGTAATGGAGAAAAATATTACAAGTAATGCTGAAAATAAATAACATGAGTAATAA
>JGI24159J19872_10003954_pt1 | contig 18767 bp, 7 predicted proteins | sample Ectturendosymbi4_FD_19872 | JGI IMG/M metagenome (IMG submission 19872) | reverse complement strand
TGAGGCTCATGAAATAAACCTATATGCGTGCTTGGATGTTATAAGTTTTAGACATGTATCGCTTATCGAAGACGCTTATTGAAGTTTGTGGGCTCAAATCTAACGCCAGCCGAACCTTTTTTCTGGTGTTCATTGTTACCTGTTTTAAGTTACTTTATCAGCCACGTGTGAAGCAATTTTGTCAGTGAAAGAATGAAATCGTAAAATGAAAATCAAGCACAGGAAACGTACAGAAGTCATAAAAAATTGCGTAGTGCGTATGTCAGTGACCAGAAAACAAACTCAGTATATTTTAAATTGAGGCCCTTGCCCCCCTCAGTTACGCCACTGCCGAATACTGTTTATACATTTTTTTATTTTTAGGGTCTGAGGGGGGCCATGGCACAGTCACCTCCTCTCCGTGCGCTAGTGGTGCGCGGTGTTAACGAACTAAAAGTGAATGCAGTTACACAATTAACTAAAGTAAATGAAAAAATGCTACAATTGACATTTAATGACGTTTATGCTGTTGCAATCTTTTGACCAATAATCACAGCGAGGATTTAGTTCCGTTTCAAGTAGTCTAGTCCTCGCATTAAAGCAGCAGTTCCTAAACTTTTTTGAGCGCAACCCAAATCTGAGTTTGGTGAAATTCGCAACCCAAGCCTTGAACATCGTATTTTAAAGTGAAAAAACTAATAATTGTATGGACGATTTTTTGACAGAATGTTGCTAAGCTTGTTCGCAATATCAACACTCTACTCTTTTCATGTAATAATTCAATCTGTAATGAAAGAGACTAAAAGAACTTGAAAATTGGAAAACGTAAACGTTGACAATATACAACCCGGGTTTGGATTGCATCGGCGCGATCCATTTTTTGACCCTTCACGACCCTTTGTTTGGGTCACGAGTCACGACCCATACCTTGGGAAGAATGCACCGCACACCGTGGTACTCATCTGGTTGCAATAAAAAGTTATAATAATGTTCTCCATATCTACACGCATAATCCTTGAAAATTTCAGGTAATATCAGCAAGAACTTTTTAGTATTGCAGTTTGGTATCCAGCAACAATTTGCTAAGCCTACGCTAAAGCTTAGGTCCTGACAGTTGTTGTGTGCATAAGGATAACTTTTTTGTAGTCGTATTTGTGCACAAAAAATTTCCACATATAGCAGTTTTTTTTAAAGTGTTTAAGTACCCGATTTGGGTTCCTAGAATCAGAGAAATCGGGTCCCTGCAGGTCCATACTGCGTACCTAACATTTTCCTTAAAAAAACCTGTATGTATTGATTCCTACTCTCAGCATCTCTGAAAATTTGAAGTAATTCTAACTAAAAGCTTCGGAGTTAGGTACTTTCGTTTCGTAACTACAGACGCGCGTAGGCAACAAAATTTTATCCTATTCAGCAGGGATGAGCAGTATTTCTGTAACGCACCATAACTTTTTCAAAACTAAAGCTTTTGCAACCAAAATTTACAAGAATTATCTTCGGATTGTTATGCATTTTGCCTGAATATCCATTTTTGATAAAGTAGTGTTTTGTAGTGAAAGGAATACTTTGCAATTGTTTCATAGGCCTGTGTTGCATGTAGGTTTTGTGTGGTGTAAGTTTTTTTCCTCGTACTCCAACATTTTGCAAGCACAGCTATGATGTGCTCGATCCGAGCTGCTTGGCGCTGAATCTTTGCAGCTACTCGCACATTGAAGTTTGTAATGTCACTGGCCAACATCCAGGGTTGTACTGCTAAAAAACGAAGTGGGGGAACGGTGTTTCCACACCAAAAAAAAGAAGACTGCACCAAATACTTCGAATAAAAAGCATTTTCCTACAAGAATTTCCACACTGGATCTTCCTGTTTGACGGTAGACTTTTGACTAGCAGTGCGAATCTGCGTGTAGCTACCACATCTGTGAGATCACAGCCATGCTTTTATGTAGTCGTTTGGATCCCACATCTTCACGTAACTTTACCCAGTGCAAAAAGGTGTGGGAACGCCGTTCCCACGCGTTGCCGCCCCTCTACACCCCTGCCAACATCTCGTTGGGAATTCGCCTTATTTCTGTTCGAATGTTATTCTCGAACGCATCAATAATTTGGGGATTGCTACCATGGGCTTTTAGGTCTTGTAGGTATTCCCACAGAAAAATAATCTATAGGGGCGCGGTCTGGAGAATGTGCCGGCCAAGGTTAGACCGTACGATAGGAGATGAGCCTGTGTCCAGGGAGGTAACGATGGAGATATTCGAGGGAAACACTGGAGCAATGCTGCGTTGCTCCATTCGCTGATAAATCACCGTATCCACACATTAGCGTAGCCAGCCCAAAAATTTTGGGGGTAAAATGTTTTATTTTAAGTCGAATAACACTATTTTGTTTGGGATATCGCCTCTCAAGACACAAAATGACTCTATGTTTTAAAAATTGGGGGGCCATGGCCCCTAGGCCCCCATGGCTACGCCTATGTATCTATGTCCACCCATCGCTTCCGCCGCAGTGCGAAAAGTTAGCGGCAGGGATAAATTTTCTTCTCATTCGTTCAGTGTATCGTTCTGTGTTCACCATTACCAGACGTCTATCGGCATCCTCCAATCAGTATAGCCCGATAATGCCATTACCAACCAACCAACGCGCACCGAACGGTTACTTTCTCCACACTAATTGGGCGATACTGATCCTCATGAGGCTGATCCTGAGCCCAAACGCGTATATTCTGTTTGTTCACGTGACCAGCAACAAGGAAATTTATCTCGTCACTGAAAAAATGAAGTCCTAGAAATCAGGATAGCCTTCTATTGGCTGACTGATGGTTTGCCCAAAAGCACGTCTCTCAGCCTAATTTAATCGCATCGGTCTAAAGATGTAAAATATGTAGCTTATATGGAAACAGGTGCATTATGCGCATAACTGAACTCCTTGAAAGATCTGTGTCCTGGGAAAGACGTTTTGTTGATATCATTTGAGACTGCTTGAGACATTGCCTCAGAGTCACAATGTGATTTTCTGTCCTGACTTACCATGGCCTGCCATACTGTGACCTTGATGTTAACCGGTGCGCTTTCCGTCTGGCTGAATTTGTCCTGGAGGTGCTTTATTGTGAGTCTGTTTGGAGCGTTCCTGCCTAGAAAATGGAAAATCCCTCCGAAATTGTTGTTGAGTTTGGACAACTGATTTCGTCGTGTAATAGGACTCTACCATCGTGATCCTCTCCTGCACGGAGTATCTTGCTCCTTGATCCACTGAAGCTGGGAAATAAAACTTCGGAGCTCTAGCTATGGCTTACCTGTAAATCAGAAACCTGGGTTGATTTGATATGAAATGATAGCGACAATAAAGTGGATACCTCTTTATGGACCGCCCGCTATATAAGATTTCTTTGTTACCACTACTACCATGACCTCAAAAATAATTTATTCTACCAAATCAATTGCATTAAAAACATTTGTATTTCAGCGTATTAAAAATCAAATTTTACATCGCATGCACTTTTCGTTTCTTTGTGCTGATGTCCTCTCAACAATTGTTTACATACGACATCAATTTCTGAATTGTTCGCAAGAACCACGAGTCTATTGACGTGTATCTGTACTTCTTCTTTGTTATTTCACTTAAATTGCTGTGACATACTTTTAATATATTTATCGATAAACACAACAAGTTTATTTCTACGCATGACAACTAAAAAGCATTTCATACTTTTGATTTTTGGCGGTTCGCCCTGAAAGGGACGTCAGGGTTAACTCTGTTGGAGCCGACTACAAGGCGTGGGAATTGGGAAAGTACGTAAGTGAGATTAACAGGGAATGAGTGCATCAGAACGTCTGAGCACAACGCTGCGCTCGGTTACAGATCGTGTCTCGATTAAGCGTATATAAAACCAATGGCAATGCTACCCGCAAAAATTGCGAAGCCTAGTATGATCATTCGCAATAGCATTTGGCAAACACACCAGCAAAGTGTGTGAAGATAGTCCTTCCGGTTTTAATTTTTATCTAGATCTTCCCTCTGTGACAACAATCGCATTCGCAGCACAGTTGCTTGTGTTTCTGCAAAGTCGTTGGTATAAACGCGCTCAGGTTAGCTTCACGAACCGAACAAAGCTGACGATGCGGACGCTAATAAATTCTGAACTTCTCGTTTGCCTCACGTGAACATTTCCTTACTCAGCCAAAAAGGCAGCGGGATGCGCACAACTCCGGTCTATGCCGATAATATTCGCCAAGATCACTAAGATAAAGCAAAATTGTATTGAAATTTCATAAATAGTTGGTTTACTGCAAGCGCGAAAATTGTGGTGAAATAGCCGTGTGTTTAGAACGATAAATATTATAGGTTACGAGTTACCTGACTAGATTTGAATATTTTTTTTAATTTTAAAAAATAGTTTTTTTCTCATTCCATGTAAGCTTACTAAAATATATTTTATGCAAGCCATTCGANATTTGCAGAGTGAATATTTGGCGAAAAATGAGAAAAGAAGGGTGTGGATTACTGGCTTTACCGGATCCGCAGGAACGGCTGTTATTACAGTATCTAAAGCTGCTTTGTGGACTGATGGCCGATATTTTCAACAGGCAGAACAACAGCTTGATTGCAACTGGATTTTAATGAGAATGGGTGAATCACAAATAGCTGATCTATTTTGTCTACTTTGGATTGCAACCCGACTGAGAATACAAATCTGTGTTACTTTTTGAACAGGTGAACAAGGTGTTCCCTCAATCGAGGAATGGATCATTTCTGAGCTTGATAGCGGCAAACAGTCCGGAGCAAACCCTTTTCTTTTTTCGATAGGTAAGAAAGCACACTACATTGTTCTTTAAAGACAAAGCTAGAGCTGATACGTCTGCTTTTAGAACAAAAAATAAGCAGATCCAGAAAATAAATGGATTCCTTATCTGGCAAGTTATCCCAACCCGAGTTATATATCACGTTATATCGTGGGTGGGAACATGCCTTTTCTTAGGGTTAAAGGTAGAGCATTTCATTGTGAAACATGTACACAACCGAACTCATCAAGAAAAAAGTGGTTTTGATTTTTTTGAAAATGATTTTAATATGGCCTACAGAATCATAAAGCAGAGAGTTTCCCAAATAAGACCAATTTTACGAAAAATTAAAACGCAGTGTTTTGACTTCTGAGTAACTGATGTCTTTCTTCATTCCCACCGATGTAAGAGATACAACGAAATGCAGGCACCCAAAGCGTGAAATTATGAGCAAAGCCATGGTTAAAGTAAAAGCTAACAGCTTACATCTATTTGCACAGATTAAGTTGGCAGCGATACAGTGATACCGATACAAATGTAAAACAACTACCACAGAGCCCTGTCCTCGAGAAAACACAAAAATTGCACAAATATTTTTGAAACGATAGAAATGGAGACGGGTATCAGATTCAAGCAGAAAAACATGAGATGTTGAGTAGTGGTCTTAGTCTCAAGGTTAAACAAGTCTCGATGCCTGTCTTGAAGGTTCAAATCTCAAATATATCACTGTAAGCTGGTGAGTGTCAAGTGGGCTGCACAAGTCGCTTAAATCTCTATTGTCAAGAAATACTTTGCGCATCAGTAATTTGATTTTAGGAGTTAGATATATCTGAAACAAAGCACCGTTTAAGCTACCAGGCTTATCAGAGCTGCGATTCTATGCTTAGTTTCTGGTTGTAAAAGCGTGCACACTAAATCCTAGCTGGGTTGCAAATCACCATTAATCAACGGAAGCCATTACAATTCACCAACAGGTGGCGTTCTTATGCGTCCAAGCATAAGGAGTGATCTGTTTTGCAAGTGTAATGTTCGGCCTTCTCGCGAACCGAACCAGAGTGTTTATTGTAATTTCTGTCAATGCAGTCTGAGCTCATCATCACTGAAACGTGGCACTCTACAGTATATGCAACACCCTTAAACGAATACATAACGATTACGCCACATTTGCATTAGACACGTGAACTTGAACCTTGTTTGTCGCAGTGACTCAGTGCAGACGTGATTGCTGCAACATTAGAAGAAATCAATATGTACAAGAACATGCTACAATGTGCCAGACAACGCAAGGCGCTACGCAAGGTTGCCCACTAAAAACATTTTTTACTTAAACCTCACTTTCCTTTGGCTGAAGGCTTGATTCACAAAGGAAGAGCATTTGCTAATGCGATTGTAATTGCTTTTCTGCATCAAAAAAATACGTTTTGTGTTTCGAGGTTACATGATCATGGGTAGGGCACTTTGGGCCCAAATAATTTCCATAAGGCAATTTCCTGAATAGTTCCTTAACAGCCTATAAGGCAATCTTCAACATCTGAATAGCTCAGCATATGGTTTAACGAGGTTTGAAAATAACTTTATAGATCGTTTTCATGAACGTCACACTGCATTAATGCAAGATTTTTTCGTCACCATTTTCAAGAAATTTGTAGCGTATCCTCCTTCCCACTTCCAGAAAATTCTTCTTAAAAACAGAAATAACTTGACCAAATCCCAAAGAACCTGTATTCGACAGTCTAATTTTTGTAAAAATTACTACTAAAATCGCAGAAAATTTGCAAATCTTTTTTTAACAATGTGGCTTCATCAGCTCCTGTAGTAGCTATATCGCTTCCCTTTTTATAGCCCCTTTCCCTATTTAAATTTCGCCAACACTTCTAACATGTTAGCCTCGGGGTAGTGAGACCGCTGGTTGAAAAATATTCTGAAAAATTACAGTTCGCTTAGATTCGGAAAATATTTGCGCTGAGACCCCTAAACACGAGGTCATACATGTTTCAGCCTTACAATATTTGATATTCAGTTCAATGGCACATTTAACATTGGAGCTTCCCGAGTTGGTGAAGTCGCATAGAAAAAAATTGACCAAATTAACAGGGCTGCCGAAAACGTTTCTATTGAGGAACTATCAGTGAGGTATTAGAATATATTTTCTACTCTTTTGCGTTCGTGATGCAAATGGCTCGTTAAAAGCTTCATGAGAACATCTTTTTCGAAGTTAAGTTTCATTTCTGGCTCCATAGACGCAGGGTATTGCAAACATTGTAAGAGAAAAGAATGTTTTGGTTTGAAGTCTACACTGTTCGCAAAAAAAAGAACAGTTATTTTTGAGTCCAAATAAAACGAAGCAACCTTGATCTACCGTCAGAAAGCAAGTAAGACTGCTGATTGAAAGTAATAAGCTTTTATCACGTCATGGCAACACTGAACAAAATTTCAAGAGCCTAGCCAGAAGAAAAGTTTCCAGTTATCGTCGAGTTTAAACACGAAAATTGAAAAAAATTATTGTGGTTTTGCATTATTTTTAAATCGTATTTTACGGAACACCAAGTGAAAATTCTCATTTAACAATAATTTAACTTATGTGGTGCAAGTTTCATTGGCTGTATCATTTGTAAGTTATCTTTGCGCCAAGGTAATGAAAAAGGCTTTGGAGAATTAACTGGTCGGTGGAAGTAGCAAGCAGTGTTTAATGCAAAAGGATTCTTTCTGAATGCATTAAATTACTCGTACAATAAAATTAAACAAAGTGCATCCGACAAAGAGAGCGATTAATTGCAAGCCACTGTTTGTGCTTACTGTGAACATCCGGGGCCGTGATAAACAAACAGCACTTGAAGCAATTTATTCCTTTAGGACAGGTGTTTTCAACCGGGTCTAAATTTACCCCTTGGGGGTAAATTTTACCTATCCTGGGGGTAAATTTAATGATGCTGTTTTACCTTTTTCCTCAGCGTTAGTGAGTAAACAAAAAATAAGGGGTAAATTTTGCGTTCGGAAGCTGGCAAGGGGAAACGGGAGAAAAAAGGTTGAGAACCCCTGCTTTAGGAATTGAAGTTTTCGTTTGGCTTCTGCTTCAATTCAAAGTTGGGCTCAGACGGTCAATTTAACTGCTGATAACCGAATCACACGCGAGTACGTCACTTACACGAAACATGCATTCAAACAGCTATAGATTTCTCATCACCATTTTTACTGGTGATTTTGCATGTAACACAACGTGACGCATATAAAATAAATCAACGATGGACTTCAACAACGATGCCAAACCGTTGGTTCAGTAGGTGCAACAGGCCATTCACCATTGCTTTTATGACAGTCTGGCAAAATCCTGAGAAAATCCAAGAGTGCATTAATTGCATTGCTTTAAGTGAAAGGCGTTGTTTCACAGAATCGTGGAAAGACATGGAACTAATTCTTGCAGAGGATGGTATAGTTATGGTGGAAGTAATACCCGATTTGATCGATAAAATATGGACAGAGCGACCTCCGTCAGATGGAACAGAAGTGGTTGTTTTTCCGGTGGAGTACGCTGGCGTGAAATGGCAGGTAAAGCTTGACTTTTTTATAAAGAAAACCCTCCTGGGTAAAGACAACTATCTCCGATGGAGTATATCCAAGAATGTTACGAAACGTTTAATGAAAAATAGCTTGCGTGGATGTATAGCACATATACGTCTGTGAGAAGACGTTTGACAAACGCTGATAAAAATATTTTACTGCCCTGAATTCGCTTACGTCTGTTGTTATTTCTAAATTTATTATGATTTAGACAAAATCACAGCCCAAAGTTTTCTTGTAAATATCGTTTGTTTTCTTAAAAATTTCAGAAGGTTTTCAGAATTTCTGGCAAATAAATTGCTCGACCTATTTTTTATATTTTCATATCACTTCACTACGTGCGTTGCATTTCTTACGAACCGTTTTGTTAGTCCAGAAAGATGAAAAATCAAAATTTTGATATTTTCAACTCTGCGACGAGGATGTCAGCCCTCCAAGATTACCCGCTCGGTACTTCTATGACTGAATATGGAAAAACGTTGCCTTATTTGTTTTTTCGCTTGTTGCATGCATTCAGTCTCTGAAAACGCATATTTTTTACAGATATGTGATAGACCCCTACGCCAGTCTAGGTTTGATGGTACTGGTATTTCTGTTTAATATCTATGTATCAGGTTAATGCGTGAATTGAAAGAGCAACTTCTGCGTCTTGTGCAACAATGAAATTCTAGTTTTGAATCTGCCAGTCTTTATGATTGTAACACATTTTGTGCAATATGTCTTAACCGTCTGCGAAAGGTCATAAGTCAAATGTAACGACCATCCCGACTCCACTTTAGATCATCGATATACATCTCATTGTCGGGAGGCTGCTTTCAACTGGGGACAGTGGACAATACTACCACTTAACAAGAATTGTGCATATTTAACTTATGAGCATCTGGCACACCGCAGAGTAGAGATTTAAAAAAATTGTTGATTGGTTCTCATGCGTCACCTTGGCGCGACTAAATACTTGCAGGCTTCAAATTAATAGTCTACTCACATGTGCACCTCATATGTCGCTCGATCAATTATGTTTGCTTATTCATGATGGCACTTTTACAACATTGCTGGAGCCCAAACAATAAAAGCTTGTATGGGGCTTGGATAACTTTTTATTTCAGCGAAGGGAAAACCGCTTTGTGTGTAGGCCTTCTTGGAAACTGTTATTTAGCGCTGAGTCTAATACAACAATTAGGCTACGTTAAATCGCAGAAGATTACTTTACGTTTTCCTATAAATTGCTATTGAAATTTCTTCGACCAGAAATGACTGAACACAAAACCAAGCAACATCATATCACTCACATTTTTGCAAACAAAATGTAGTTTGAGGCATAACCGACATTGCGAAGATTCACCAGAAATTGAGTAGAATTGATGTCGCAAACGCGGCGTGGAGTGGTCCACACTTGATGCTGAACTGACACGCCATAGTTAAAAGCAGATAAACTTCACCATTACCCCAAAGAACTGGATCAGTAGCCCTGTGCTTATACGATTGCTTACGAAGTATCGAATAACTTCCTGCCATTTCCTGTCATGGATCATACAGTTTGCATGGCATAAGAACTAAGGCATCGCTCCTTTAACTCATGTTGCTCAGTAACTGCTACACTGGGAGATGGCTCGTGAAACGATTGCGTTCCCAACCTTAAATGTCATACCAGAAACCTCCAATTGGTGCTTTGTTTTAAGTTGCATGCCTTAAAAACTTCAAATTGGTAATTGTGTTAGTGGCTGTTCGTCCTCATATTGCAAGAGTGTTTTAGTGTTTTATCCGATATTCATGTTTACGGAAACTATTTTTCGCTATGTGCAGCATTTTGTTTGGCTGTGAGTGACAATTCCCAAATTGCAAATGAAATTCAAATGACTTTGATCACATTACGTCCAACACACAATGAATGTGATTGTGTGGTGCATCGTCATATCTGCCGTAGCGCTGAGAAGCTTTACACGTTATTCTGAATGTACAGTCTTCCAGCAATACGTGTCTTTTCCAGTGTCTGCATCTAACGTTACTTGCACCTGTCGTCACGCTAAAATCGGCTTTCTTTTCAGAACAAAATCAACACACACGGTCGTAGTATGACCTAGATGTCTTATACAAAATACAATTTTGTTGCTTAAAGTGCACACATCATGTAAAATTCTTCCTCTCATTACGTTTCGCCTGAAATGAAACTTTGATCAAGGTTTTCCAGCTTGATAAAAAGTGTGACAAGATTTTATGCAAAATCTGTTCCTTGTAGTGATTATGAGAAAAACGTCAGAACGGCAATCACAAAAATTACGCTAAGACGGATATGTGATGCACCATGCATGTTTGCAACCAATTTTCAGTGCTCTTGGTAATGTAAAATAAGATTTGATTTTCCACGTAAAATGTAAAATAAGATTTCAAGGTTGTTTGAAAATAGAATTTGCAAGTTTTGCAGTAGTTAACTGCTTTACTGGTGCTCCGAATCGATATGTTTAGTACGGTTAGGTTTTCACTGTAATAGTACCTGAGGATTCAACAAAGAGCATTTTGTTCTGGAGGATAACCCTTAATACTATTATTCATCGGAAATTCCCATGAACCGGCACATACGCCTAGACAAGCAGCAATCGATCATTGGCTGACTGTCTTCCTATTCAACAATACATTTTGCTTTGAAAGACTGCTGAAAGACCAAAAAACGAATGCATCAAAAAACTTGGTTTATTTCGCCATATTCGTTGTTTCAACCGAAAATATAATTTGGTTCACTGATGTTTGTTTAGCATTTTTAACATATTTTCAAAGAAAATTTTTAATTTAGGACAAACTGGCAAATGCTCGAACAGAAATGGAAAAGCAGGATGCATCTTACTTGCTTGTGACAGTGCTTGATGAAATCGCATGTGAGTGTTTGCCTAACATCATTCAAATTACTTGAATGATTTTTTTACGTGAAACATAATGTTTTGTTTCACTGCTTTTCGAAGGGTTCTTCAACTTGAGAGGTACTGACATTCCATACACGCCAGTTTTCACTTCGTATGCTATCATCTCCAGAGCAGCGGAAATTCTTTTGTTTGCAAACACGAGTTTCTTCGAAACAAACGAAGTGGCGGCTCATTTGAACGAAACTGGCAAGCGTTCGCTCTTCATTAAACTGCTTTCTATTCGCACATGGCATTAGTTATATTTTAGACCTATACTGCTGCTTTTAGATTGCAATACAAGAGCGTCTTGCGTTTACATTCATCCTTACGATGGCGCCCGAAATGTTTTGAGCATGTTAGCTTCTTCGAACGAACAAGACAAGTTTTGGCTGCCAAGAGACGGTACCAACTATGGAATGTACAGCGCTGTAAATCCTGTAAGTTTCAACGTGATGGGCGCATTGCGAATCGAGGTACAGTTGCGTAAACATCATTCCATAACAATAGATGCAGCAAGTCTCTGATACATCACCGTTCAAAGTGGCCAAAGCAGTCAAGAACGAGGTGGAAGTGCAAGCCATGAAAGATGCTCACGTACGTTGCCTTTGCTGTAGCAGCATGTAGGAATCCAACTGGGCGGTGCGAAATGCATTGCCAATAGCAATTTCTGAAAAAAGTTATTGTGATGCAGCATTTTTCAACCTCGTGTCCTAACAGCTGCTCGTATAAGGATAGTGTGAAGTGAAAGCAGGACAGTCTTCGAGATTGCATTCAAACCTACCTTTAGAATATAATAAGCAAGCAAAGGAAAAACGCAAATGTTTCGAAAACGCATTTCATTAACAAAGTCTTTATAACAAACATTTTTTCCTCTGCATGCCGTGCCCAAGTGTGTTTTAGGCGATCATTAATGGCTTGCAACTTCTTTCTATGAGCCAGGTTTACGATGCTATAGCACTGTGCGAATACATACAATGGCTAGAAATCAACGTACCCAAAGATTCTGTCGATGAACTGATTGGTGAAGAGAAACTGAAGAATTTTCGCCTTGCTCAGCCAGCCAGTCGAGGCCTCAGTTTTGGGTCGATATCAGCCAGCGGTCCGAACGGAGCCATCATACATTATGGGTAGGCTACTTGTGCAAAACTTCCGTCGTTGGTTTATTGATTTTCTGAAGTTGCTTATCCGCCCTGGCACTTATCTTAGAATGCGTGTTTTGCAGGTGTATGCCTACTCAATGATGTAATTAGCTATATTGTTTCCAGGACACAAATTTGTCAACTCCATCGGCACAACAGAAGCTATGTATCAAAAATAGATCTTTGCAGCAATACCGATGAGCAAACCTCCCTTAAATCAAATGTACAGTGAAACATCCACTGGCTTAATTTCATAATTGGAATTGTAAATTAAAAAAAAAACAACTGTTTTTGCTCGTTTTTGGTTATTGATTGATTGCTGTGTCTCACTATTGAGTTTCCCACACCATCTTTACGATATACTGGGATATTACCTGTTAAAATGAACAACACTCTAGCAGACATAAACTCTAGCATGGGTAGGGAATGCAGGGAGACAGTTTACACTAACCATTTTCTAAAAGTCTCTTCCACTTCTTACTTTTTATAAAAAACTTTCATTTTGTTATTCATCAACTTTGCTATTCTTACAAACAAACTATAGTAATTCCGTTACGTATTCTGGAATGCCTGACAACCAGAGTTGCTGAATGATTTATTACAAAATAATCGCTTGTTTCAGATCGTCTGAAGAAACAAACCGGAAATTAACAATGGATGAGCTCTATCTTATCGACTCCGGTGGTCAGTATTTTGAAGGCACTACAGATGTTACTCGCACGATGCACTTCGGTAGTCCAACATCATTTGAAATAGTTAAGTACAGTAACAATGCGATTATGAGTCACATTTGTAGAAAACTTTGCTTGACAAGCAATACAAGCCGGTGTGAACTACATTTTTAACTGTTCTTCACAAGCGTACATGAAAGGTTCGTTATGATTAACGCGTTGACAGCAACATCGGACGCAATTTATTTGTTTTTCATTCATAAACGTTTCACTTGAACAGGAAGCATTTACAAGAGTTCTTATGGGCCAAATAGATGTGCAGAGAGCGATATTTCCCTACACAAAGGATGGAAATGATTTAGACATACTGGCACGTCAACATTTGTACGAAATTGGTTTGGAATACAGACATGGCACTGGACACGGTGTTGGACAATATCTCTCAATTCACGAATGTAAGTTGACGAATGCGTCAAGGCTGAGTTGACTGAAATAACTTGTTGCTTCTAATGGTGACGTAGCCCTTTGATACCTGCAAATTGTCGAAACGAAACCCATAGATCGTCGCAAAACCTCCACGGGTTGACCCATTAATATATAATGTCAGCGTATTCAAAGTGTTCACCACGCACATGAAATAGTTGAACATCGAGAATTCAGTAGAAAATCTGAAAAAATAATCTTTCAAACCTCTTGTATAATCAAGACTTTATGTACTAGATCCTCCAGGAATCGGGAATGTTTTGGCTGAAGGATACCCTCTGCAGCCAGGAATGATCACCAGCGTGGGTAAGCAGTCGTTCGGTTCTATTTCCCCAAGCACCAGCTCAGGGAGTTAAAAATGTGCATATCAGAGAAAGACGTCATATATGTGTTGTAACAATATTTACGAAGTTGCGTTTACAATTAATTGGTCTCAGCAAAGGTGACGCAGTCGAATCATTCAACAAATTGTTTGATAGGAATTGATTTCACGTAAAAGTACGCATCCTCAGTCCTGAAATCTGCAGGCAAAAGCTTACGGGTGAAACGCTGAAGAAGTAAAGCAAGATCTGAGGAAGAAAACACACTCTAGACTAAAATAAATCAAAACACAAGCTGCGACAAGTAACTTTACTGGAAAATAGACCGTTCTCTCTCATGAAGCTTATTTCACTTCTTTGTTTGCAGATTTCAGGACTGAAGATGGCCACATTTAGGTTTAAATGATTTCCTAAAAGCTTTTTTTGTTGACTCCACTGAATCACCTTTGAGGAGACCAATACTTGATACGTGTACGTACGCAACATCGCAAAGTTATAAAGGCAGAGCCCGTGCAGGCTGATTCATTGAAAGCTTACAGCAAACCTAGCGCTTTTAATTGTTGCATTTACAACGTACGTAAGGAGCAAAAAGAAGGCAGTCTATCACGTAATAATCACGTAATAAAACAGTTGTATTTTAAGTGTAAGGGTACTTTGGAATACAATGCCCATTGTTATTAAAAGAAAGCAGTGAAGAAAAATGGAAAAAAGAGAAATTTGCAAATAAAAGATAAAAAACAAAGAAAAGTAGTTGTATACTAATAGATTTTTTTAAAGTAAAGATGCAAATATCAGAGAGATTGTAGCTTTCTTGGTTTGATCTGTACAACATTCGTAAAAAAAACTTTTTTTTGAAAAGCAGAAGAAATTTTAAAACCGCATCTTTATCGAAAACAGCGCAAAGTTACTTCTATTTGAATAAGGACTGAGGATGTGTAATTTTACGTGAAATCGATTTCCTATTAAAAATTTGCTGATCAATTCTTTGCTTACCCCATTGTGGAGAGTACATACTAGAAACTTACTTAAATTTTGCTTTGTTTCATAATAACTTGGTCTTCTAATTCAATGTTCCAATGTGAAGCTTCTTCCAGCGTAGAAATGTTACTCGAAACATTGGAGAGAACGGGAATACATACACCCAATAAACTCATCAAAACAATAGCAACGACATGCCCATGGGCGTCGGGAGGATCTTTTCCAGAGCTGACTAACAGCGGATTTTCCAAGTGGTGGTCAAAAGCTTTTTTCAGGGAGGAAACAGTGGTGAAACTTCATTTTGCCAACGCAAACTAGCAGAAAAACATTTTCCTACAAGAAATGATAAGGAAAATATCAAACTCCAAAGTGTAGAGGGAGGCCAAGGCCCCATTGCACACCTCTTCCGACGCCCATGGATATGCCGACTGTTAGAACTTCGGTGAAACAGCTTAAGAGAAATCTTGTTCCTCTGCAAATACGAGTGCTTCTGCAAAAAAGGTTGTTTGTTGCAGAACCTGGCTATTATGAAGAAGGAGCGTTTGGAATCAGGCACGAGAACTTGTGCGTCGTCGTAAATGCAACGACTGAGGTCAGCAGTTTGTTTTTGACAACGGTTTTTGGAAAAAAATATTTAAATAGGCCTACCAAAATCAGTTGCACATTTTCTTTAACACATCGTTTCTAAAAGCTGTTCTGCGTGGATATAAAGTTGAAAACTTTGTGATTTATACAGGGAAACCAGTCAAAAGCTAAAAATTTGCCATTGCGTGGATACTCCTTTTGTATATAACTTGTCAAAACAAACTGCACGTACAAATTTGAGAAGGCAATCTTCTGCTGTCGTGTTTTAAAAACTATATATATTTTTTAAATGGTCACAATGCAAAGCTGGTGAAACCGATCATTTTTCTCTCCCTGGAAGCAGTGTATTTGATTGTGAAATACATATCCCGACCAATTTGGCTTCAGCTAAGGTCATGGACGAGCAGGCCCGTAGCCACGGCGGGGCATTCGAGGGCAGTGCCCCCACATTTTTAGTGCCTCCCAAATTTTGTTGTGCCCTGAAACATTTGTTTTTAACATATAATAAAAACAAAAATATTTCCCCCTGAAATGTATTTTGCCCCCTAAACCTTAAATAAACCTTAAAACCTGGCTACGGGCCTGTGAACGAGACCATGTAAAAAGCTAAACAGACGGAAAGAAGGATATGGCCAGGTGAATTTGCCAATGTGAAATTACCAAAGTCCAGTGCAAACTCAAAGACGAAGATCAAATGTGTTTTCTAGGTGTAAACCTGTTGCGAGGCTAGTTCTACAAAAACACTTTCACAATGCAACAGAAGTTTGTTTTAAAACAACGCGTGTGAGGACAGACCACCGCTAAAGGAAAGAGATTGTTGGGATGTAAAATAGTAGGTTAAAATTTACCAGCAGATTCAAAACTGGCGATTTGGACTGGCGAAATTTCTACTTCGAGGTGGTGATTTGAATGGAAGTCCTACAACCTTATTGACAGTCCTACAATTTTTCCACGTAGATTCTATTTGCATGAGGTTGTAGGACTGACGATGCGTATTGTTGCGTGAAATCGATTACTATTAAAAATTTGCCGATTGATTCAAACTCTTCACATGTATGGAGACTATATAGTTGCTTTGAGAAGGAAAGCTTTTGCCAAACATACTTGGGAAAAATAAGCTTTTATGTCCCTAAAAGCCTAGGTCACTCGTAATTTTCTATTTTGATTCACACATGCCGTGGCTCCATGAAAATCTTCAATTTCAATTTCATTTGCTTCACGAATAGAAATGCCTCTTTTACCTCGCGCTGACTGAGGCTATACCTTTGTGGTTTGTATATCTGCATGGTCTTTGAACTTACACGTTAATGCAAACATGATTTATTTTTACATGGATCTAACGCGTTAAATCACCTTGCTTTGCTTTCAAGCACCAATTTGGAGGCTACGAGTTCTACACTTTCGAACCAATTACTTTGGTACCTTTCCAAAGCAAAATGATCGACATTTCCCTTTTGAGTGATGTACAGGTAAGGTGACATTAGTGCACTTGGATGTAGGCAGAAGTTAACTAGTGGTAATCCTCGACAAAATATCCTGTTTATTTAGCTAAAGTACATCAATGACTACCACCAAAAAGTGCTGGAGGTTGTGGGACAGAAGGCTGACGAGCAAGGAAAGTACGATTTAAAATCATGGCTGGAAACAGCAACTTTGCCACTGGAGAGAAGCTGTGGAAATGCTATATTGTCGAAAACCTTTTTAACTTCTCTTTGTATCAGCATTTCAAGTCTAATCATTGTCAACAAATAAGAATCTGTTGCAAGTCACTTCTCCACGGTGTGCAATGCCATGATTTGATGGTGGCAACAAGTGTATTTGTCGCAACTGTCTGATAAATAATATGTCATTTCATTTGAGTAGTGGATGTACGTTTTCACCTAACTATATAAAAGTTCATGTTGAATTTAGCGAACAGAATTTTTGCTCACCCGAAAGTTTTCATTAGAATGTTTAAGGATTGTAGCAAGTATTGATGAATTCGTAGCCAACCCAAAAATAAAGTACTGTAACATTCGCACATAGTGCTGTCCTTGGCCTCAACGGGTAAGCCGCCTTGTGCAGAAAAACGCTACGACGTGGCATTGCCTTTGCAGCAGAATAAAAAATAGAAATTTTATTAAAGCTGGGGTGGAGACAGTGGCGCAGCCAACCCAAAATTTGGAGGGGAGCTAAATATTCTAACTTCAAGCGAGTAACATTATTTTGTTTGGGAAATCGCCTCTCAAGGCACAAAACGACAAGACATTTTAGAAATTTGGGGGCTATGGTTCCCTTGGCCCGATGATTAGATAAGACAGCAAGTCAAGAGAAGTCTCTATCACTCTCTGCTTTTCTTTCCTTATTTTTCTTAGCAAGGTAAAGATAAAACTTCAAGATAGAAGTAATTGTTTTTTGCATCTCAGCTTCGCAATTAATAGAAATAAATATCGTATTTATTCGATTGTAAGCCGCGGCTTACAAAGTTATTTCTTCATTTAGTGCGGCTTATGATCAAGGGCGGCTTATATATTTTTCTTTACCTTATCGAAAGGTATATATGGCGCTCAGTCTTCCCATGGCCACGTTTGTTTAGACAAAACTTTCTTTTTACGTTCTTTTCTCTTCAGCACCACGTGCATATCCATCACAGGAGGGAGTATGATGAACAGAAGACAGTTGCGGTGGTGTAAGCATCATTACCAGGGTTACGAATAAACGCGAAACCTGCTAGTACGCGAAAGTATTTCAGAGGCTTTGGTAACCTATATTCAAGTGCGGCTTACAATCAAGGTCGGGTTACATTAATTTTTAACACCATTTCTTGCGGTATACATTCTAAGGCGGTTTACAATCAAGGGCGGCTAACAATCGAGTACATACGGTATTTAAAAAACAAGAAATTTACTTTACCTGTCTTTCTCTAGTCAAGAAAACCTCAGCATCGTCTGTCTGAGGTCTATGCAGTTCGGTATCCTTTGTCAGACATCAGTTTACAATAAGAATTCTTATGCCGAACTTTCCTTCTGAGCTGGCAGCATCTCGCAGTATGCCTACATAACACACATCCTGGTGTACCACGTACGAAATAAACACGTCCAATTATGAAGGTTTATAATGGACCAAACGTGCAAGCACGTTACTTTCCACAAAGCTCACATGTAAAAACAACTATGAAAACAGAAAATAAAAAACATTTAAAATACCCAAGTCTGAATGGTACCAAACAAACACCAAAAGCAATCCAAGTAATTGTCTTTCATTAGATTTATGAATATTTTATGGCTTGAGTCTTGTGGAAAATACTTACCTTGCATCCTTTGTTATAGGCCTGCAGGTGCTTTGATCATAATAAAATTTGAAGATTGTTTTATTATTTTTGTGTGATAAAAATCTAGTGTGCTAG